>SDBU01002572.1_pt1 | contig 23972 bp, 18 predicted proteins | sample 2277071 | NCBI WGS metagenome assembly SDBU01 (sample SAMN10397929, study PRJNA504765) | marine sediment metagenome | isolation source: marine sediment core GS08_GC12, 126 cmbsf | place: Arctic Ocean: Gakkel Ridge, Loki's castle | collected 2008
GGGGTGGGTAGGAGGGGCCGGGGGTGGGTTAATCCCCTTCCAATTAAATTCGTAATTCGTAATTCGTAATTCGTAATTCGTTTTAACTTGCTTAGTATGGAAGCGCTAGGACAATGGACTAACTCAAATTGGTCTATAAGATATTTGTTTGACGCCTGGTGGTACAGAGCGCCAAAGGGAAGGTAGTGTAAGATTGAATGCGGTACGATTACAAGCCTTCTGATTCCTGTTAAATCAATTATCACCGGCGCTATCAACAGAGAATAGAGAGAATTGAGAGCAAAAGCTACGTTTTCTCTACTGCCCGGGTACATCTATTTCTCGCTGTTTGCTCTAATGATTTGGGGTTGGTCACAAAAGACTACCTTTTGGAACGAAATTATTGTAGCAAAGAAATGCTGATTTTGTAAGCATTTTTTCAGCCTGAGAAATGACCCCTTTTTGACCGATGCCAAAAAGGTCAAAAATTACAGAGATTACACGACGGCATTTGCCTGCGCGGGGCACCTGTCTGCCTGCGCACAGGCAGGTGAACTTTACCTTTGCTTACATCAAGAAACATGAAAATCTTGATATTTCAGGATAAAAAACGGATAGACTGAATGTAAATTCGTTGATTTTCATTTTCATAAGGATCGCAAAGGTATGTCAGCCGCTATCGTACCCTTTTGAATAGGTCTTAGGCCTTACCAGCACTTCAGTAAGAACGTCGAGTTGTCGGGTAAGTTGAAGGATTACGGTGTCGGAACGTTGCCTTGTTACAGCTTCGCACTAAATCGTATTCTATATAATTTTTCCATTGCAAATCGCATCCCTGTTTGTTATAATATATACTCCATAAGGATAATTAGGCAGTATGGACAACCCACAAGGAGACAGGGAAATGGCAAACTTAGCCCAAATTAACGATGAACTGAACGCGGAAGGACAACCCTTCGCGTGCGAATCGCAATATTGCGCTAGCACGCGAAGGAGTGCTGTCACCGCGAAAGAGATTCAACCGGTGGTTATTGTTGGTGATAAACCTACCTGTAGAGAAATGCTTGATGAATCTATTATTGACAAACTACCAAAAACGAAAACAAAGCAAGGGCTAAGTGAAAATACGAAACAGGCGTACAAATCAGCAATCAGAGATTACAATAAATTCTTAGCAGAGAATGCTCTTAGTGTAAGTAAAGAGTCTTTGATATTTTACTTCGATGAAATTAAGGAGAAACTCAGCCCCAGCACATTAAATCTGCGAAAGTCTGCTCTGCTCAAGTGTATTAAAGCACAGATAGGGAATAATGACATATTAAAAAATATGGCTATCGAGAGAGCCTTCCAAGATATTGATTCATACAAAATGGATAAATCCGTATCCCATGAGGAATGCTTAACAGAGAATGAAATCAGAAATATGATGGAAGCTGCTCAATCGAAAAAGACACGGCTAATAATTCACTTTCTTTACAAAACTGCTTGTAGAGTATCGGAAATGATAAATATTCGCTTCAAGGACTGTAGACTAATTAACGGGCATATCAGAATCAGAATCATCGGAAAGGGCAAAAAGGAACGGTATGTCTATATCCCTACAGAGCTTTACGAGGCGATTAGGCAAGAGTACCAGGGTAAGACATGGTTGTTTGAATCCAAGAGTGGCAAACAGCTTCACAGAAAAAACGTCGCACTCCAAATTGGAAAAGCTGCTAAAAGAATAGGGGTTACGAGCTTTCACCCTCATAAGCTCCGTCATTCAAGAGCTACGGATATGCTGTTAAGTAAGGGGATTTCCCTAAAGGCAGTATCGAAGTTTTTAGGTCATGCATCAGTGGCTACTACAGCTCAAATGTATATACACGATGAGGTAGATTATCAGTATTTATTTAGCAGGGATTCAATTTGAGTCCCAATATTTCTTAAAAATGCTTATATGATAAAAATTAGAAACATCCTTTCGCGGTGTTATCTGCGCGCTGGAGCACACAGGCGAAGCAGAGGATTTCGGATTGCGGATTGCGGATTTAAACGCGGTGCCATCGCTTTGCAGGCCTTCCGCGTGAGAATTAAGAATTGTTTTTTTAATTCCGAATTCCGAAGTCCGAAGTCCGAAGTCGTGTGTCTCCACTTCCGCGATGAATCTATTAAAAACATGTTTATCCAGAAGGAGAAATAGATGAGCACTCACATGACGATTCCCCCATACGTCCAACAACTAGTGAAGGTTCTCCGGCGACTGACGCCAACTGAGATGGGCCAACTGGTTCAACTGGTACCGGAGTTAGATATAGCGCGTGTCAATGTGGAGTTGTCTGAAGAGCAGGAAGCGGTAGACTACTTTCGCAATGCTGCAATAGAACTGACGGGCGGCAAGCTGCCAAAACCCTCGGACGAATTTATCGACGGGCTGACTTATCAGGCGTACTTCGCGTTGTCGGAGAAGGAGCAGGACGCACTTTGGGAACGAATCTTCGCTGAAGAAGAGACGGGCCCCTACGAACTGGAGGAGACTGATGCCCAACCCGGTGGTGTGGCTACTGGATAAGAATATCGTTCGTCGGGCAATTGAAGGCATCGGTGCTTCGATTATTGCGGTTCCACTAACGACCGAGAAACGCGAAGCCCTTCGCCTGCTTAGGTGGGGCAAGCGAAACAATGTACGGATGATGATATCGCCGGAGACAGCGAACATCCTTTCCCGCCGCAGCCATCTTTTATCAGTGCATCTGTTCCTACGCGAAGTCGATGTAATACTTAGAGGACGCTACTTTCAACGCTGGGCGCGTCGCCTCCGTGAATACGGCTTCACGCCGGAGGACGCGAAAATTCTCAGCTATGGCACCTTTGGACTCAATCAAACGAGCCTCGTCCTCGGTGTGACCACAATCATCACCTTTGACCAACCCTTTATCAACAACTTTGAGAATCACAAGGGGAGACTCACCCGGCGACTGAGGGCGATGACGGTGCAACTTCGGCCCCCTTACAACGAAGCTCGGCTGCCGGAAATGGCTCAACCCCAGCAAGTGTTACGGGTCCCCAATGTTGGAGTGTGAATGAGATTTGAGCTTCAATAACCTCCGAAAGCCCAAATAAATTTGATAATGATGGTAGGGGTATTGCATTTACAACTTGATTTTGTCACTAAAGGATGGTATTCTAAGGGAAAGGGTGAATCGGTAAGATTCGGCAATAAAGCCGAATTTTTGATTGGTAAGAGTAATTCCGCCACATTAACATAACAAAAACAGAGGTGCATAACTGATGACCTTAAAAGATTTAGTGAAAGAAACAGTCATAAAACTAAGTGTTAACGGAAAAACAGAGTTTACCACAGCAGAAATATGTGAAACAGCACTCCAAATCGACCCAACAAGAAAAAGGCGGTCAGTTCTTGGCACTCTACCAGGTCTTGTCGTGGGACGCAGCCACCCTGTTTATACCATTGAGGACCAGTTTTTGGAAAAAGTCGGACACGGAGTTTACAAAATTTACCAACCACCAGAGGAAAAGCCGAAAAAGAGACGGAAACGAACAAGACGATAAAGAAAGAGCGTGTGTCCTTTGACTCAAGGATATGTGTCCTTTGACTCAAGGATATGTGTCCTTTGACTCAAGGATATGTGTCCTTTGACTCAAGGATATGTGTCCTTTGACTCAAGGATTTCAATTTTCAGCATCCCCCGCGCCCAGTGTTTATTAGGATTCCCAAATCCCCGCCGCCACGCCGGATGTTTTTACATGGATTAAGATATATAACAACAACAAAGGGAGTGACATTTGACCGGGAAATAGGAGAGACACCGGTGGATAATCCCTTGATGATGTTGAATATTCTATTATTTTTTTAACCGCGTTATCAATCGCGGTAGATCCTAGTTGTCGCGCGCACGCGACAACTAACTTTTCCGCGCCCGATGTTCAATTCGATTATCAATCTGCCACCTCACCGGACCTCGAAAAAACTTTTGGTGAAGGTGGTTGAAAAAATTGCACTTTTCATGCCAGATGGATAAGGTAGGTTAAAATGAACGAATCGAGAAAAGATAAGAAGAGTTCAATGGTCGAACAAGATAACCTAATCTTGACGGTTATCAAAACAGATGTAAATTTATCACGCCTGCCCTTTTTTTCGCTGAACCGCAGGGGCTTGAAAACAGAGCTTGTAAGGGAATGGATTTTCGCCGAGACCCGCAAGCATGAAAATGTTGAGCTTGTCTGGCGTATTATGGCGACGCCTCAATATGGTTACCCAAGTCCCTTCGCCAAAAAGGTTCATAGGGCGGTTGAGTATCTGCTGACACAAAATGGGTTTCCCGTTCCAGAGTATATAGTTTTTTCGTTTTGCGAAATTGAAGACATCTTAGAATTACCGCATTCGGGCAAAACTTATAAAAAGATTTACAATGCTCTGGAATCAATAGTTACTACCTCTATCCAAAGCATAGGCACATATTGTTATCTTGCCGATGGAGGTAAGCATTCTATCAACGAGACTTTTCATCTCTATAATGAAGTTACCTTGGTTGGCAAGGAACTTCCCAACGGAACTATAGCTGATAGAAATCGCATCTATTTCAGTCGGTGGTATCTCAAAGCCATCAACTCTGGCTATATCAAGCCACTCGATTTCCCATACTGGAATCACCTTAACCGTGATATAGCACGCCGTCTGTATGAATATCTAAGTATTATGTCGTTTGCCACAAAATGTAAGCCATATAGCATTGAATATCAGAGGCTCTGCGAGCTTTTGCCTATCACTCCGCAACGTTATTTCTCTCTAGCCGAGCGGATATTATCCCCATCGCATAAGGAGTTAATTAAGACAGGCTTTCTCAGGAAGGTTACCTGGCGGAAATCCAAGACAGACCCCAAAAAGTGGATTATCGTCTACTACTTTGGCCCGAGAGCAAAGTCTGAACTTCAGCGAGGGTTTAAAGATGATACTTATCGTCCAGCAATTCTTGCAGTGGAGACTGCGGAGATTACAGAGATAGAGGAACTGATTGAATCAGAGGAAGAACAGGAAGTGAAGCCAAAGCGCAAGCGCAAGCAAGCAGAAGAAGAAAAGGAACTATCACCAATTGCACAAGAACTCATCAATCGTGGCATAACCAAATCGGTGGCGATTGATTTCGCTTATAGCTTTCCCGAAGAATATATTCAAGAAAAGATTGACATGCACGATATCAGGAAAGCTACTGGCGAAATTTGGACAAACGCCGCAGGTTGGCTAAGAGAAGCAATTACCCGCGACTATAAACTAAGCGAGGAGCAGCAGAAAAAACAGGAACAATTACAGAAACAACAAGCAGGACAAGAAGCCCTCTCAAAAATAGAGGCGCAGGCAAGGGAAATTCAAGAACAACGGCTAAAGGAAGCGTTGGCGGATTTTCCTTCTTCAGAAGAGTGGGTTGAAGAGTGTGTAATGCAGAGCATAAATGTGCGAGAAATGACAATAAAATCTATTGGTGGCGAACCATTTAGCGAAGAAGAAATCAAGGAGTTGTATAATAGGTTTAGAACACAGATACCTAAAACTGACGAGGAGAAAAAAGAATGGTTAATAAGTAGTTCGGACAAGTTAGCATTAAGTGCCATTATTGAGGAACTTGACGCGTGCCGCGATGGCGCGAGGACATCGCGATGGTTTATCCGCGACGGTTTATCGTCGCGCGCGCCTCGCGTATCATCGCGTAGCACGCGAGGAGAAGAACAGCAACAAAACCAATTAGAAGAATCCACCGAGACCGCTAATCGTGGTGATATTAGTCGCCGTGATATATTAACCGAAAATCCTGCGAACGAACAAGTTCTTTTCAATTCTGTAGGCGAGGTCTTGACTGAGATTGCAAAACAACAGGCTGAATTCGAGGTTCAAGAAGAAGAGTGAGCAACTCGAAACGGTTTGCTACATGCAAACCTGAAATGCACGTTACGGTATTTACCTTCTGCCCAAAAAGAGAGTGCAGACGAGCATGCTATATCAGAAAAAATCAACAGCGCTTGAGGATAATACGCTCTAACGCGGTGCGATTGCAACGTTTCGTTGCAACGCCTTCCGCGAGTAGCACGAAGCTGGTTTACCAATCTCGAGGATTGACACACCAGCAGGTCTCTATATACATCTCAAATTTAGCTCTTTTTGTCGCAGAAGCCCTGGTTGCTTCTGCGACGGTAATACACATGGCTTTCTCTACTATCACATGCTTGCCGGCTCTCAAACACTCAAGAACGATGGGAGCATGAGCGTTATGAGGGGTAATCACGACTGCAAGGTCAATATCGGCTTCCTTCAGCATGGCGTCTATATCATTATAGGTCTCAATCTCAGGGAAATCCCCTTTGGCGAGATTGGTGCGTTCTTTACTTCTGCTAAAAATTGCTGTAAGTTCCAGGCCTTCCGTACTTTGAATCTTAAGGCCGTGAAACTTGCCGAAGTTGTAGATTGGACCGTAGCCGATGAGTCCACATCGAATTGTTTTGCTTGATGATTTTTCTTCCATACTATTTACCTGCCTTATTTTAATTTCTATACTTTTGCGAAAAATACTTCTTTCAAGGTTGTATCTTATTGACTCACCCTCTTATATTCAACCACTAACGAGCCGGGGCAATCATCTATCTCTGCCTTGAGCCGTTGGAGTTCAGCGCCCTTCATAATCACCGACCGGGACATTTCATAAGTGTGCGCCTGGGTAACTTCATAATTCGCTGCCGGGTCAATTTCATGCGGCTCGCAGATGAAACTGGCATACGGCGACTGATGCCGTCGGAAGGCTATAATCATCCCGTCCTGTTCAGCCGGGCGGTGATATTGTATGACGCACCAATCCTTTGCGCTGGTGGTTATCTCACTGAGTGGATAGAAATTGCCAAAGTAGTACTTGCGGATGCGCTTCCCTTCGGCGATAGCTTTTTTGAGCAGGTCACGCGGGTAGTCGGGGGGGCGGCAGTCTTCGCCGAAAGAGATACCAGCATTGTAGCCGCTGCGGAACAAATAAGGCGTCGCTCCCATCTGGCCGCTGGTATTGAACGGCATATAGCGGCTTAGCCCAGCAGTCATCACCTGGTTTTGCAAAGCGGCTTGATTGAAATCAAGATTAAAGAGGGGCGCGATGGTAGCGTCTGTGCGCCAGAGGGGAATCGAACGCGAACATGTCTCCAGGTCAATGCGCATACCACCGCTAGCGCAGTTGTCAATGAAGAGATGTGGGTAAGCCGCAAGAATATCGTCCCACATCTGGTAATGCCCTTCGACATAGCGAATCTCGGCCATGCCGACACGATTGGGGTCTTTCTGGTCAAGAAACTGCCAAAACGTTAGCGGCCCAATGTTGAAATCGATGCGCAGACAATCGAGACCATATTCTTTGATGACCGTAATCAGATATCTCGTCATATACTCGCGGGCTTCAGATATACCAAGATTAAATAATCCGCTGCCATCGTTGTTTGGCGAGATTACCCACTCGGGGCGTTCCTTTGCAATGTTGGTGTCTCTGGCTACGCGTTCAGGCTCAAACCACACAAGGAAACCCATACTCTCTTGATGAGCCGCGTCGCTGGTAGGTTTCAACCCCCTGGGGAAACGCTCTGGAGGTTCAGCACGTTGAATCGGAAAACCGTAATGCCCCATTCCATTCGGGAAGCCGTCTCGCGTCCAGTAGGCGTCAAGCCAAAAGAACTCAAAACCCAAGCCCTTGATGGGTTGCAGGTGCGACAGGACATTAGACTCAGTGCTGTTGTTCAACTCATAGAACGATGTACTAAGGTGTACGATTGGCGGCGTGGCTATATTTCCGTTTACTCTTGGTACAATGTGTTGAAGCATGGTGCGGCGAAATAGATTGTAAGCATGAAAAGCATTATTGCTGAACCAATAGAGTTGCAGAATGCGTGGGCTGCGGATAGTCTCGCCCGGATGTAACGACAGGTGCATGTCCTGCATGCCGGCCTGGAGGCGCAGTGGACCACCCTTTGCATGTTCAACCGAAGCACACCATTGACCTGACCAGCCGATGGCTGTGATGACGCCGCCGCCTTCCCACTCAATATTGAAAAACGGACAGGCTCCCAGCGACGATTTACCTTGGGCGGGTGCGAAGTCGATGCGCTCTCCCGACGGTAGCGGTTCAGCGAACGGCAACCAATCTTCTACCGCGCAAGAACTGCCGTGCAGACGATGTAATGTTACGTTACTGCCTACGCCAGTCGTGATAGATACGTCAACGGCTTTAACTTGTTCTAAAATGGGTGTGTCCTCGCTACCCTTATTAGTAAAGTAGAGCGTCCAGTCAACTCCCGGAGTATCAGTGTAAATTGTGGCAACGGCACGTATTTCGAGGCCAGTGTTCGGGTCAGCCAAAGTCAGGGTGTGTCGACGCTTTGTGGCATTGATTTCCTCGTCCTGAGTTTCACGTTTCCAACTACTAATGAATTCGGACGAGTGCTTGCCATCATAGACAAAGGAGAATGGTAGTCCAGTGCCGATTTGCCACTGATTTGCCAGGTCGTCCAGCCATATTTCCGAACCGTCTTGTAGCACAACGCGCGCATCAGCCCAGTCGGCTTGGTCAAAGCCACGACCATCACCTCCATCGTCCACAATCAGGTCAAACTCTTGCGCCCCATTCAGCGGCACATCAATAATCCGCATGCCGTCGGGTGGTCGCATGACCTCGGTTGCAAAGACATCCTGACCATCCACCGCGACATGAAAGGCGACGGACGCAACGGTTCCATCCACGTTCCTATCAAGCCCGATATCGGCGACGAATCTTGTCGCTGGTTGGGTTAATGTTACACGCAATACGCTGTGGGAATTCACCCCAATGCCGCGCTTATATGTCTTTTCGCCGAGGCGAATTGGCCCTCCCGCGGCGCAATGACCTATCTTCGTATCGCCTGGTACATCCTCATGCACAATAGTCAACTGGTTGCCCCAGACCACCGGCTCTAATATCTTCGAGAATACCCGTTCGGCCCATTGGCGGTTGAAGGTAACCTCGGTGTCCGCATCGCCAGCTAAATTATGAGCTAAAATTGTCTCTCGCTTTTGCTGTTCCGCTTCAGATGATAAAGGTGTAACTGACATGACTGTTCCCCCTTCTATGATGATGATTAAATTGCGTTCCGGTTCGGTAATTGGTGTCTCTATTGAAAGTGATTCCTATCATGATGATTAGGCTTCGATTTCTGTGCCAAGTAGATATTGACAAACTCTATTGATGTCTTGCTCCTTGCCGGCAAAAGCCCAAACCTGACTTCGGTCTTGATAGGCTGTCATTCCGGTCCCTGCTCCGATTGCCGGGGTATGATATTCCATTTCACCAAAGTTACCCAGATTTCCATCGTCGTTATAGCATTGGATGGCGTAACCAGAGTCGTTTCGATTATCCCACGGTATATCCACATATTCACCCGAGGGATTCACCAGAAAATTCCGCACTACGAGTGTCTTTCTCTCTCCTTCAAGCGGGCGCATATATCCCATCCGACCGATAGTAGATGAAGCCCGAACGCCAATTTTATGTTGCTCTTTGGCGTCGAGTAAAAAATGAATGAATCTAGAAGTGACTCTAAGATGGCTCGGCCCAGTCTTGTCAAAGTAATCACGAGGATGGCTTTTTCTTACTGTTGGAATAATGACATGGCCACCCGCCGGAAGCTGAATCAAATTCCAAATCCCCAGCCGAACTCCTGGTTCTGGTGGGGAAATTAAGCGCAATTTGGTTATCTGCTCATAACCAATATATTCAAGTTGAGTGAGAAGTTCCTTAGCTTCTTCTTCGCTGTGTAGTGGATTAACAACGGCCCGAATTGTCTTCTCCAGTTCAATGTCGCATTCTTTCTTAAGACTATGGAGAGTAACCCGCGCTTGGTTCATCATCCTTACTTGCCCATCGTCCTTTCGGACCGTGTAATTACCTGGGTCAATTGATGCAGGTACCTCATATGTATTCCAAGGGTCATTAATGTTTTTAATAAACAAATCTGCTTCAGGTGCCACCCAGGTACGGTCTCCACCGCTATTCTTCCAACTAGTGGAAGAAAATAAAGCGTTGGCGCTCGAGACATTAGTTAGGGCTGGATTGACCCAGAAAAAATTGTCACCGCTACTATTGAACAAACCTAAAACACGAGCGCCGTGAGGGAGTATTAGCAGGGCACCATTCGGTGCTGCTAGTTCAATCAAAGGGTAATTCACAGCAGCAAGTGTAGAAATCAAATCGGACTTCATATATCATCTCCTCATAATTTTGACGTCACAACAAATGGCGTAGTAGAAAAATAAAGGTTACTTGACATGGATATATCGTTCCCCCTGACTCATGACCAGCGGTTGTACTTCCGGCGCGTATTTCCGGCAAGCTTCAACGAATGCGCCTGGGTCTCCATTGTGTTCGATGAACATCCAGAAATGAGATGGAATAACTATTTTCGCCCTAACATCATGGGCAAGCCGGGCAGCTTCATCAGCATTTAAGTTCCCAAATTTGCCATTGATTGGTGGGATAAGTATGTCCGGCTTCAGTTCAATAGCTTTCTGCATTTGCTCGGGATAGTACGCTGTATCTCCAGTGTGATAGACTCTTATCCCGTCAAAATCAAGGATGACTCCAATAGCATCCGGCGCTAGTTCTCCATGAAAGGCAGGCACACCGAAAACCTGGAAGGAACCAAAGTCCAAGTCTGTTTCTTTATTGAGGAAAAAAATCCTTTCATTAGAGATATTCATCTTTTGACAGATGTGAACACATTCGATTGGACCAGCAAAGACCGGACGATTTTTCTGTGCTATTTCAGGGATTGCATCGATATCGAAGTGGTCAACATGTTCGTGGGTACTAATTACAAGGTCAGCTATAACATCTTTAGGAGCAATAGGGCTAGGCATTATTCGCTTGAAGCCATGCAGGCGCTCGGCGGCATCAGAAAGGTAGGGGTCGAGGTAAATAATTTTGCCGGCCGATGTCTTAAAAGCAAATCCTGCTTGCCCAAGCCAAAAGATTCCCAGGCTTCCTCTGGAGATTTCGGTCTTCTCTATTGTAACTTTAAGATTAATCATTTTTCCATCCTTATCTATAAATTTATACAACGGCCCATAAGCCTTGGTATTTTTAGCTGTTCCATTGTCTCTTTAATCCTCCGAAAACTTTCGTGAGCCATATATTGTTGTAAATGTGTCATCACAGAGGGATGACGCTATGGGTAAGCCACACTCAATAACGACAGAGTCAGAATATTTTAGGCAGGATGAAAATAGTGTACCATAAGGTCATCAATATTTACCGTTGATGGACGATTGGCAACAAATAAGATAACTTCTGCCAGTTCTTCGACTGTTAAGCTGTGACGCCGCTCTCCAGGTGGAAGAGGAGGTAATGGTCCCAAAATCTCTGTGGCGACACCGCCTGGACAGATGGTGGTTATTTTCACTCCACGTCCGTCTAGTTCTTTGCGAAGGGTCGCGGCAAATTCCTGTACACCATGCTTGCTAACGTTATAAGCGCTTCCGCCGGCAAAGGTAAGTTTGCCCGCATCGGAAGAAATGAATATGATGTGCCCGACACCGCGTTCTACCATACATGGGAGCACAGCGTGGGTACAAATATAAACTCCCCGCAAGTTTACGTCGATTACCCGCTGCCACTCCGAAACGGACATTTCCAGACAGGGTTTGTATAGCGCTATCCCAGCATTATTCACCAGAATGTCTATTTTACCGAAGTTTTCCAACACTTGTTCTACAGCATTGTTCACTTGATTGGGGTCTGTCACATCCGCAATAATAGAAGTACATCTTCCACCCTTAGATTCAATGTCCTCAACCACAGCGTTGAGGGCTTCAACATCTCTCCCGATTCCGACAACCTGGCATCCCTCAGCCGCGAATGCGCGAGCTATTCCAGTTCCGATTCCACGGCTAGCTCCAGTAATGATAGAAACTTTTCCCTTTAGTGACATATCACATTACTCCTTCGAATCATTCGGTTCAGAAACTATTGTTTAGCACCCGCTAAAATTGCCGCAATCTCAGTGGTAAAAACGGTAAACTCCGCGGTAATATCTACAAAAATACCTAAGAATAGACGATTCGATTAAACCTTAGGAAACGAGTTCATGGTTTCAAAGGTAATGATTGCCGTACCCGGCTGTTCTTTTATGACAATCTTAAGGCCCTTCTCTGTAAGTTCGTGACCGGTCATTTCCTTAAAGCCCTGAACGTCCAGATTCGTCAACTTGTAGTGGGCATCCGGGTCCAAACCTCGCAGATTGAAGCGGGCCGATTCGTCAGGGCTGTTAGCTCGGCGGAACGCCTGTACCATCCCTTTACCAGCCTCGGGACGGTCAAACTGCCATGCCATCCAGACATCGTTTTCCAGGCGGTAGGGTGTGAGGGGATAATAGTCTCCGAAGAAGTTAGGTGAGAACTCTCGCCACTGGTTCACCAGTTGCCACAGTAATGGGAAGTTGAGTTCCTTCCGACGTAAGTCGAAATCCAGCACCAAACCGGGGGACATACAACTGCGTGCTATGTAGGGGTCTATCGTGTAGAAGGTCGTGCCATGAAATGGTATCCAAAAAGATATCCCGTAGGTTATGCACTGGTTCCCAGCAGCGTCATCGAAGGTATGGTCACTGCGCCAGAGCGGTAAGGCTCGGCGCAAACTCTCAATGTCGTTGCGTTTCCCACCGGAGGCGCACGTATCCATAAGCATGTTCGGATGACGCCGCCGCAGTTCATCCCAGTATGCTAAATGACCCATCACATAGTGGTTTTCGGTGATACCCTGGCGGTCATCCTTATCATTGGCACGCCAGAAGTATAGTGCATCCATATTAAAATCTTCGCGATAGAGGTCGACGCCCTCTTGGGTGAGTAGCCTATCAACGTGGTCTATCAGCCATTGAAGAGCCGCGGGATTCCCCAGATTCAGTAACCGGGAGGTCGCTTCATACGCTTGCCCTCCGGGGTTTGGAGGCGGTGTTAGAAGCCACTCGGGGTGGTTTTCGTGAAGCCAGGTCCCAGGTGCCACCACCTCCGGTTGAAACCAGAGGATGGTCTTAATGTTTTTGGAATGCGCGTAGTCGAAGACCTCGCGAAGACCATTCGGAAAACGTTTTTTATCGACTTCCCAGGTACCGGTCTTTGGCCAGTAGTTATCGCAGACATACCAGCCGGCGTCAACCCACCAATAATCGAGCTCGACCTGTTCCTCCTGGTAGCGCTTGATGAATAGCATTTGTTCTTTTGCTGTGTTAATCCCATAGGTGCTAACCCAACAGGGGCCAGCCGCAAGGATGGGCCCCTGTAATTTGCCGTTCGCCCTTGGCATGTTGTGCGCCATCATCCACCGCCGCCAGATGTTCTGCGACCGGATATAGTCTCCTTGCCAAAACTGCAGGACTATCATCGGGCTGCGAACCTCTTCATTGAGGTGTAGTTTGAAGTGCGTCACTTCCTGACCGGCGCGCACTTGCAGCTTTCGGTCTCCGTCTCGAACGAACTCAACAGCCCATTGTCCCTGCCAGCCAATTACTATGATAACGCCTTCGCCCTGCCACTCAACATTGAAATAGGGCAAGTCACTGTTCACCGGACGGCCGCCTGAAGTCGTGATGCGCTTGGCGATATTTGGCTCAAGAACCGTTTCCAACGGTCGATAGTCCTCCGGTGAGGTTGGCGAACCAACGTGATGATGCAACAAAAATTCACCAGTCGAACTACGTTCGAGGTGAATGTCGAGAGCCTTGATGTCCTCGATGATAGGAGTATCGGCAGAACCAGTGTTCTTGAAATATACCGTCCACTCGACCGTGGGGAAGTCTTTGTATTCGACAGCCACACATCGGACTTCCAAGCCCGTATTCGAATCGGTGTATATGAGTGTCTGTTGCGTGCGCGTCTCGTCCAGTTTCCTGGAAGTTCGCTCAATATCCCACGTCTTGAGCAAAGCCGCCGAAGAATGGCCGCCGTACTTGAAGGAGAAAGGCAGAACAGACGCTTCTGTCCCAAAATTCGCCCTTATCCACTTTTCCGACGCTGCCATCTCATCAACTGTCGGCTTTACTGCCGGCGTTCGATTGTTCCGGCAGATGATTTCATGACACATTGCGATTCCCTCCAGAGAAACTTCCGAAGCCCTGGAGACTTCGGAAGTTTAGCAGATTATTCTATTCGACCTTCTTCTTATACGTGATTATGACTGCGCCGGGCTGATTAGAAATGCTGATGACCAAGCCTTTTTCCATCAATTCGCTACCGGTCATTTCCTCCGAGTCGCAAGTGTCTATATCTTTTACAGTGTAACGAGCATCAGGGTCCAAGCCTCTCAATTTGAACCGAGCAGATTCATACACGCTTTTTTCGCGCCGGAAAGCCTGCAGCATGCCTTCGCCAATTTCTGGGCAATCGAACTGCCAAGCCATCCAGACGTTGTTTTCCAAGCTGTATGCGCTGAGAGGATAATAATCGCCGAGGTAGTAATCGGCTACCTGTCGAAACTCCTCAGTCAGACGGCGCATCAGGTCATAGTCAGCGTTTTTGACACGCATATCCCAGATGCAGTTGGTAAAGGGAGTCATATTGCTGCGGAAATCGTAAGCAGCAAAAACTTCGGTTCCGGTTCCGCTCAACGGAATCCACATAGAAATGCCGTATGTATGGCATTGCGTACCGAGCGTATTAAGCCGCCAATCGGTCCTCCAGAGTGGCACTGCCCTGCGCATGGTTTCAAGGTCATTCCGTCGCCCTCCGCTGGCACAGGAGTCAATGAGCAGATTCGGATGCCGGCGCAGTAACTCGTCCCAGTAGGCAAGATGACCTTCGACATAACGAATTTCCGTAATCCCCTGCCGGTCAGCCGTATCATTGGCACGCCAGAAGTTCAACGGGTCGATGTTGAAATCCTCCCGATAAATATCTATGTCTTGCTCAGTTAAGAGCTTGTCAATATGGTTGATTAGCCAGTTCCGGGCTTCTGGATTGCCCAGATTCAGTAGTCCGCCGTCAGCGCCGCCTAATATCCACTCGGGATGGTTCTCCGTTAGCCAGGTGCCGGCGGCAACTCGCTCTGGCTCAAACCAGACGATGTTCTTAATCCCTTTCGAGTGTGCATAGTCGTTTATGGCGCGCAAGCCCCTTGGGAAGCGGTTTGTGTCTACTTCCCAAGTGCCGGTGTTCCCCCACGAACCGTTGCAGAAGTACCAACCGGCGTCCATCCACCAGTAGTCAATCTTTAAGCCTTCTTCCAGATAACGGTTGATAAATTGTATCTGATTCTCTTCATTCCCAGTGACCATCTCGTCAGTAAAGTGGGAACTGCAACCGAATAATTGTGGCTTCAATGTCTCGCCGCCTGGCTTCGGAACATTGTGTGCCAGCATCCATTTGCGCCAGATGTTTTGTGCGTCAATCCAATTCTCGTCTTCCGCTTTGGCGGAATCCGAGTTCTCTTCCCAGCCGTTCCAAAACAGAAGCGCGATGAGTGGAGTACGAATCTCCTCGCTGGGATACAGCTTAAAATGAGTTAACTCCTGACCAGCCCGGACGTGAATCCCGCTTGATTTATCCCGGACGAACTCAGCAGCCCACTGGCCTGGCCAGCCGACTGCGATTATCACTCCTTCGTCCCCCCGTTCCAGGTTGAAATACGACATATCCGAGTTGGTCGGTCTGCCGCCGGCTGCGCCGATACACTTGGTGGCACCTGGAGGGAGCGGTGTTTCGAGCGGACCATAGTCCGAAGGTTGGCATGGAGAACCTACATTATGGTGGAGCAAAAACTCTCCAGTCGCTCTGCGTTCCCATTTGATGTCCAGCGCCTGGATGTTCTCGATAATTGGAGTATCGGCAGAACCCGCGTTCTTGAAGTAGAGGGTCCACTCCACAGCGGGGAAATCGTTGTATTCAATAGCAACACAGCGAACGACCAGACCGCCCTTTGGGTCGGTGTAGGTCAGTGTGTGTTCTGTGCGAGAATCGAGCAAACGCGTATCGCACTTTAGCTCCCAGGCCTTCAATAGTTCGGTGGATGACCGCCCCCCGTATGTGAACGAAAACGGCGGCTCGGTCATGTAGGGGCTATCTTGTAGCCCAGGTTTCAGTAAGCTTCTTATCATGATTGCATACTCCTTTATCTTATCTTTACACGATTTTTTCAGTTATCGGAATATGGTGCATTTTGGGGAGGCCAAAAGGGGGGAAAGAGCTTGTCCTTGAGCGAAGCGAAGGAATGAAAAAGAAGGAGTGGTGAACAGTAAATGTCTACTCGCTATTATAAGCCCATCACCTCAAGTTGCGCATCGAAATCGCCTGGCAGGTTTACCGGTAGCTCTGACATATCACGCGAGGCGTAGCGCAACATGTTCCGCAACAACCGCTCCGCTACGGGGTCTGGCCCCAGGTTTTCACGTATCCTTAGGGTATTCAGGATAAAGCGTCCGGCACCCAGATTATAGACCGAAACCAACAACCCGGATGCGTAATCACCGAACGAAGCGCTGATAGCTCCTGCGACCACTTCGGCAGGCACATCCTGTCCAGACCAGGCATGGTCGGGGATAATCAGGATGTGCCTGCCGTCGCGATAGACCGTGTAGTCCATCAGCCCACCACAAGGGAGACCATCAAAAATCGGATGATTCTTCGTCCACTGCTCCGGGTGATATATCCCATTATTCAAAAGAGTTACAACTGCGCCTTTATTTTTCAACGGGAGCCAACCAAGCGGCTCATCTGGATGTTGGTACCAGTCCGCCGGCTTGTTAAAGACTTCCGGTGCCAGAAAGACCGCCGTAGACCCCTGACCGATTCGACATGCCAATTCCTTGAACACTTCTCTCCCGCCCCCGATGTTCAATTGGGGCTTACAGGAAACTAATATCACCTCACGACCAGCCGAGACATTAGGCTCGAAGGCACGCGTGCGAATGCTATGTTCTTTAAGCCACTTCGCAAGCTCAACGTCCTCTCCCCACAACACCACTTCTGTCTCCACAGGAGGCATTTCTCCCGCATCCGCCACATAGAACTCCGCGTCACCACCTTTCTCAAAGGTCGCGAGGAACCGGTATTTGCCAGAGGGTCCATCTATGACAACATTCTCTGAGAAAACCGGCATAGCGAAGCAAACAGGCTTGCTCTTAGGGTCTGGAATTATGACGGTAATCATGCGCTCAAAGACACGCGTGCAGTTTGGGCCGACCACTTGCAGACGCACTGAATATTCTCCGGGCTGCAGGACATCCTCGTTAGCAAGCACTGCTTCCAACCGAACGGATTTATTCCGGTAGACGTTGGCCGGCTCTGCAAACAGGCACCATCGTAGTGGCGCTAAACCGTCGAATATGGCATCTATCGTGCCAGGCTTAAGCTCTCGGAACGTCGTCGTCAAGCCCTCGCCGCTCAGACCTTGGTCTACAGTACCGGTCAGACTGTAACCGACGATGTTGGGATTTGCCCGTATAGCGTTGATGCCAAGCAAACGATGGCCCGCCATGTTCTTTAAACTCTGGGCGAAAAAATCTTCCGGTCGGCCAAAAGCTTCTGCCATGTTCCAACGCTCCCAATCAGCCATGAATCGGTCCCGCTTATCTCGGTAGTACAGATAATCTTCAGCATGCGCCGCCTTATTCTGTTCGTAAAGACGCACTACCCGCATCAGGTCTACCGCGCTGCCGACACCGTATTCCGATAAGAAGTATGGCAAAGTAATTTGGGGTGTGGGGAGTACATCTCCACTCGGAGGATTACCGACCGTTCGGTAGAAATGGATAGTATCGGCAGTATGAGGTGCTCTTCGATATGGGTGTCTGTCATCTAAAACATTTTCCCAAACTGTGGACTCTGGGTTACAAATCCCACCGATGTCGAGTTGATTATCATGCCGACCGCTATTCAAAATTACCATTCGAGTCTCATCCAAAGAACGGACCAACGGCAGTGACTTTACGATGCTGGGATGATTTCGATAGCTTTTTTGGCGCTCTATGGCAAAGGGCTAGCTACCTACCACCATGCTGTAAAGCTGTATATCCGCGTTTTGAGTAAAACCCCGATTATTGTCCAGAAACCGCCAACAACGTATTCTCCGAGAATCATTCCAAAGAAAAACGGATACGCTTTTCGGTGCATCTTTAATCCCCCGTACTTCAAAAGAATCCGCTTGACGAGCCATACCAAAAAAAACATAGACCAGCAATCACGCATTCCATAAGTACTGGACACCGCATAGCCGGCTGGATGTAAAGGCCACCATAAAAACCGCGTCCGCATAAACATCAGAAAGATACCAAATAGTAATCCATACGCAAAGAATCCCATGCCTGCTATATCCGGCGATGTAGCGTGAGATAACCAATTTTGCAAACGATTAAAGGGTTCCCAAGCAGCCCATCCCAAGATTAAACCACCATGTTTATATCCTGAATCTAAAATTTGCCAAAAGGCAACCAATGTACCCACGGCAGTGGCAATGAGGATTGCTGCAAGCACGCCGCGATGGTTCATCCTGGCTCTGTCAGCTAACTTGAATGCTTCAAGCTGGTGGGGCATCACGTCGCTGTAATGCGCACGCGTTAGAAACCAAAAGAAGGAGATAATAGATAGATTACTCGGACCGATTTTCCGCGTTCCAAAGATATCTACCATGAGGTATTCTGGGCCGGCAAAGTGTAGGTCATGGACAGGTGAACCTACTTCGGCGCGTATTCGCGTCACACCTATCACCGTCATCAGGTACAGAGCAAAGAAGAGGCCCGCTGCCCACGGTGACATCCCCATTTTCCAGCAGAAAAGCAGGATAAAAGTCAAACTACAGACGAGCCCAAGAACAGCGGTCCTATATCTCAATGGCTCAGTGGAACTATCATCAATTACGTCCTCTTTCTTGCCCAGGTTCAGCAAGGATTTTAAGAAACGCATCAGATGATGTCTGCCTATCCACAACGCAATGAAAAAGAGGGAGATATATGCTCCCATACTCTGTTCTGGAAATTCAGGACGCTGCTGAAATCCCAAGGCGCTCCCTAAGATTAACTGTGCTTTATGGAGCAACCATGGAAGGCGGCAATATCTGCATCATGCTGTGTCCAGCAAGAGCAGACGCCTGACTCAACATAATATAGACGATGAGCAATTCGCCCTGGTTAAACACCATCTTGGGAAAAAGCTTCCTCAAGGGGACGTTCAGAATTATTAAGATAAACACAGTGAAAACAACGTTGAAAAAAAGCGCAACCGACGTAGAATGACCGGAGTAGTAGACGCTTTCCATCTGTATAATCCAGTAGGAATTGAGCGGGATTAAAATAAGACTTATCAGCACTGCTTTCCATGTTATGCTTATTCGTTGTTCGGAGGCATCAACAGACACGCTCTTTATTCTCCTCGTGAATCCTTTTGGTTTTATATCTGGAACTCACTCAAGAATTCTTTCAATCTTGTAGAAACATGCCACGGCGCGTCTCTACTACTTGCCAGAGTATCACTGACAAAGCGGCACAATCTCTGCATCCTTAACGCAATACCGAATCCTATCTAATATTGGACTTGATAGTAGCCCAGGCAATGGATAGTTTCCCTGAAGGGGAAACGGCTGCCGCATCAATTAGCCCTTTTGTTGCGATATCCTTAATATCATTTTCACTCAGAGCGCCTTCAAAAATCGCAACTTCGTCAAGGATACCATTGAAGAAACGACTAGTACCGTTCCATGCGCCAAAATTTAATGGAGTTGTTGTATAATTTACTTTGGCATCATCGTTTTTTCTGGTATGAACCAGAACACCATCTTTATATGCCATCATCTTATCGTCTTCTTTAACAAAGGCAATATGTTGCCATTCACCCTCAGTAAAGGTAACTTGGCCTGGTTGTTCTACCTGCCACGCGCCGTTACTACCCATGTAACCCAGATACCACTTTTTAGTATCAATGGCATTTTCACTTTGCACTACCCAGTTTGCTGGTGTATGGCTGTAGTCAATGAGTGTAACAATGGCTTCATCTTGTGCGCCTGGGTTAACAAAGAAACTAACAGTAAAATCTTGCAAGGCAAATGCGTCTACATCTGGTATTTTCACATTGCTTTTCGCTCCATCGAAACTCAGAGCCTTACCGTATTTCCCGTCAGCCCACTCAGTGCCGTTTAGTTCACCGTCGTGGCCGTTTCCAGTGAAATCTTCGGCTTTATCTCCTGTGCCCTCGTCAAATAGCCATATTGCAGCAGCGGATTCTAGGTCAACTTTGGCATAACTTTGAGAAGCCAACACCAGGTTAATGGCGATTAAGCTTAGGCAGAAAATGGTTAGTCTTACTATTGTAGTTTTCATTTTTGTCACCTCCTCCTGTTTTGTATTACATCAACGGCAAAAATTAAATTTGCAGTAATTTCTACTGCTGTTTCCAAATTTCCTCTACTTTCTACTGGTATCCCATTGCTTTGATTTGGGCGTCAAAATCGAGTGGCAGGTCTGCTAAAGGCTTGTTCACATCGCGTGCGGCGTACCGCAGCATGTTCAGAAGTAGACGACCCGCCGCGGGATTACGTTCCAGGTTTTCACGGATATGGAGCGTGTTCAGGATGAACCGGCCGGCTCCCAGGGTGTTGACTGATACGAATAACCCAGCCGAGTAATCTATCGATGTGTTGATTGCGCCGGCAACTACCTCTGTGGGCGAGTTCTGACCAGTCCACGCGATGTCTGGGATAATCTCGCGATAGAATGTATAGTCCATCAGGCCTCCGGCGGGAAGACCGTCAAAGATGGGATGGTTCTTTGCCCATTCGTCCTTGTGGTATAGCCACGATGGAAGCTTCTCCAGGGTGCCTTTGTTTGCAAGCGGAACCCAGGCGGCCGGCTGTTCTCCCTTTTCGAAGACCACGGGCGAAAGAAATATGACCGTCGAGCCTTGAGCTATGCGGCGGGCAAGATTTTGAAACGCTTCAGCGCCGCCAGGGGCAGCCGGACTACTGGAAGTCAGAATTACTTCGCGGGAGGTTGACAGGTCAGGGGAGAATGGCCGGACATGGATACCATGGTCCGCAAGCCACTTAGCCAGCTCTTTATCATTGCCCCACAACACGACTTCCGTCTCAACTACTGGCATCTCCGCCGGGTCGGCAACGTAGAACTCTACCTCTCCGCCAGCAGCGGCGCCGCCCTTCTCAAAAGTCGCAAGGAATCGGTACCTGCCCGATGGTCCATCTATCACCACATCCTCCGAGAAAACCGGAAGTGCGAACGAAGGCTGTGGCATGCTCTCAGGAGGCGGAATCGTGATGGTGATTGTCTTCTCGAAGGCCCGGACAGCGTTCGGCCCAACCACCTGCAAGCGCACAGGGTACTCGCCCGGCAGGAGCATGTCTTCGTTGGCGAGCACCGCCTCCAGCCGAACCGGTGTCTTGCGATACACGTTGACCGGCTCGACAAACAAGCACCACCGCAACGGATACCAGCCATCGAACACACAGTCTACTGTGCCGGGCTTCAAATCCCGGAACAAAGTAATCACGCCCTCTCCAGCATCTCCACTGTCAGTTGTGCCGGTCATACTGTAGGCGACAACGTTGGGGTTTGAGCGAATGGCGTTCAGACCGAGCAGGCGTTGTTGGCCCATCCTGGCAAGGCATCTGGTAAAATAGTCCTCCGGGCTGGCGAAGGTGTCCGCCATGTTCCATCGTTTCCAATCAACCATGAACCGGTCCAGTCGTTCACGATACCACTGGGCGTCTTCGAGTTTCTCTGCGCCCAACTGCTCATATTGACGGGTCATTTTCGACAAATCCAGGCTGCTGCCGATGCCGTACTCCGAGATAAAAACCGGATTTTCCCCTCCGCTGGCGGTCCTGAGTTCACGGATAATGGCCGCTGTATGCGGGACCCTTTTGTAGGGATGCTGGTCACTGATTACGTCTTCCCAAACCGTCGAACTGGGATTGCTCAAGCTGCCGATGTCGGCCACGCCATCGAATCGGCCGCTATTAAGCATTACCACACGAGTATCATCTAGTGAACGGACCAGAGGCAACATACCTGCCGCGTGCCGGAATACCGGGCCATCAGAGTTCTCGTTCAAAAGCCCCCACATCACTACACACGGATGGTTACGGTCGCGCTTAATCATCTCTCTTATTTCCCTGTCAAACCGCTCTCCCATTTTGGGCGAATCCTGCAGGAACCAGCCAGCGAACGACTCTTCATAAATCATGAATCCTATCTCGTCGCACAAATCGAGCTGATAGCGCGCCGGCACAGAACAGAAGAACCGGATGGCGTTGAATCCCATCACCTTCATATCAAGCAGTTCCCGGCGCGCAAGGTCTGCATCATGCGGCCAGTGAAGACCGATAGGATAGTGTGTTGCAGTGTGAGAGGACTTCAGAAAGATGCGCCGGCCGTTCAACTGGAAGCAGCCGTTCTCGAACCTGAAATCGCGGAATCCGCAACGGGTGGAGTGTTCGTCGAAGGAGTTCGACCCTTCCGTCCAAACCCGTGCCGTCACCCGGTACAAGTACGGGTCGTTGAGATTCCAAAGGCGTGGATTGTCAACCTGTAACTTGCCCTCAATAAGCGTATCGCCGGGCGGCAGGTCGTAATCTAGAAGAGCGGCATTAAGCGTCTCGCCGCTTGTCGCTGGCGCGACGGTGAACTCAAGATGTCCATGGGCGTTTTTCGGCAACGCATTTCGTACGCTTGCTTGGATATGAATCGTTCCCGTATTGGGGTCGGGGCGAACGTATATGTCCGCTACCCGCACCGTGGGGGCCACAAGCAACTCAACCGAGTCAACGATTCCACCGTCGTTGTATAGCGCTCCCGGCCTGAACGGAACGACCTTGCACCGGCGGGGTATGTAAGGCAAAGCAATATCATCAATCGGCTCGTTGGTGGGGTTCAGAACGCGAACCGCCAGAAGATTGGACTCTTTTGGCTTGATGGAATCCGTCACGTCCAGGACAAAAGGTCCTTCGCTGCCTTCGTGTCCACCAACGTTTCTGCCGTTGAGCCAGACTTCCGCCAGGTAGTCCACCGCCCAGAAACGCAGCAGATAACGCCCCTGTGCGTGCGGATTGGCTGGAGGCACAAAATCGCGCCAGTACCATGCCACCCCATGATAGCCAGGAAATGCTTCCTGAATAATCCACGGCACTCTGGTCGGTTTAGCCTCCGACACAGCACCAGCATACCATTGCTCCTCCCTACCTATATTCTGTGAATCAGTGGCAAGCAGCCATTCACCATCTAACGACATGACCATTGCTGATGCCAACTTTCTTGTCTCCTTGTATCGAATATCAGTGTCTTTCATCGTATAATCTCCTTCGGTGTTATTTGCAAACCATCTATGTAGTTATCCTTTGCCTTCTGTCCATGCTCGCCCATGACGACAATTCGAATCGTGTGTTTGCCACTGCTTGACCGGAACGAGAGAGGAATGCTGGAAAAATCCAGCCCATCACTCAGGCCAAGAATATCACCTATTTTTTTTGTCCACATTTTATTCGCCTCCTAAAATATAGGAAATGTAATCTTATGTTCAGTTCGTTGCTGATCTAACTTATTGCTTTTCCGAGATACTTCCCAGGTTGGTAAGAAGTCGGCCGAGAATTTTCCCTTATAATAGAAGGAGAAGGGTAACCGGCTGGATAACTCATCAAACCATGCACCTTCAAGCTTAAGAAATATAGGTATCTTATTAAGCCACTTTTCGGTTGTTCTTGCTATTGTAGTTTCCATTAAAGCAGGTAATAGCCAAAGTGCAATGATAAAAACAAACTGACGAAATCTTTTCATCATCATAAAAAACAGGCGACGGGAAAAAACGCCTTCAGGCGGGGGTAGTTGACAATCTCCATTGAAAGAAGACCCATCTTATCCTATTTACTTCGTTCAGCCCGTAGCGCAGCCCCGATATAATCGGGATAAACTGCGGGGCGAAGCGGTAGTTCAGTTTGCTTCGCAAAATACTCTGA
>SDBU01002573.1_pt1 | contig 23969 bp, 11 predicted proteins | sample 2277071 | NCBI WGS metagenome assembly SDBU01 (sample SAMN10397929, study PRJNA504765) | marine sediment metagenome | isolation source: marine sediment core GS08_GC12, 126 cmbsf | place: Arctic Ocean: Gakkel Ridge, Loki's castle | collected 2008
GGAAGTCCGGCGACCCCCGGAACGGAGCTGCCGGAGGCAGCGATTCATGCGGGCCGGACCGGTCGGCATGATTCGCCCCCTGCGGGGGCTCGTGGATCCTGCGGGGCGAGCGTCCACGGGCTCGCGCCCGTGGCTACCATGAAGGTCAACCGGCGGACCACGTTGGCCCGCACGAATTATCGGACACCCTCACGCAAGCGTGGGCATGGCACCACACAGAGTTGCCTGGACGGAGTAGGAGAAGCAACCGCAGGTGTGAAGCCACGCCGATCTGCGGCCGGTCCTTCAGCGTGCGGCTCGATGTGGTAGCGGTCAGGAGGTCGGCGAATGTCTCGAACTGTGCGCCATTCACGCCGGGGGGTCACCCGCCGCAGTCCGGGCCGTCAGTTGGAGGCGGCCACCGGCGCCGGCCTGCTGGAACCGCTGGAGCCGCGGCTGTTGCTGTCGTCGGTGCCACCGGGGACGCCGTTCACCGCGGAGGGGCTGCCGCTGCTGCACAGCCATCCCGACGCGCCGGTGACGATCTACATCGACTTCCAGTACGAATCCCGCGATGGGCAGAAACTGCTGTACGACTGGGACGGGGACCCGACGAGCTTCAACGCCCGCGAGCAGGACGACATCGCCTTCGCCTGGTACAAGACCGCCTCGTCCTTCGCGCCCTTCGACGTGGACGTGACCACGGAGTGGCCGGGGTCCACCAAGCCGTTCATCTGGGCGGCGGTCTACCTCACCCCCAGCGGCCCCGGCAGCGGCGGCGGGGCTCGCACGTTCCGCTACATGCCGCTGTCCGGCTACCAGTCGCAACGGTACGACGCCGTCAGCGGGCGGGTGGAGGACGGGCTGTTAGCCCAGTCGTGGATCCGCCAGGGCGCCGCTCGCGGCACCGCGGTGATCACGCATGAAGTGGGTCACTCCCACGGCGTTTCCGGCCACGAGTCGGCCGACGAAGAAGGCACGGTCGTGAGAATCCAGGAGCTGCCCATCGAGCGCGGCCCGTTCACGCGGTCGGCCGGGCCGTTGGGGGGGTGGTTCAACTTCACCTCCGAGTGGACCTACCAGAGCAACCCGGCGGGGATGTACTGGGTAGTCGACGATATCCGCACCCTCACCACCGTCATCTCCGACGCGATTCAGACCTACGTCGACCCCGCCTACTCCGGCGACGGGCATCGCCCCGACGAGCACGCCTCCACACTCGGCGCGGCCACGGCGATGACGTGGGACGCCGGCGAGGGCGAGTGGTTCGGCAGCGGCATCATCGAGCGGTGGACCGACACCGACATGCTGTCGTTCAACTGGGCCGGCGGGACGGCGTGGGTCGGCCTGCAGACGGCCCTGCCGGTGCCCCTGCTGGACGGGCGTTTGGTGGTTTACGATACCGGAGGCAACATCGTCGGCGCCGCCGACCCGACCGATTCGCTGCAGGCGGCCTTGCGGCTAGACGACCTCCCCGCCGGCACGTACACCGTCGAGGTCGCCAGCGACGGGGACTACACCGAACTGGGCGCCTACCAGCTCACCGTGTCGGCGGCCGAGCCGCAGGCGCTGGAGACGCTCGCCCACCTGTCCTTCGACGCCAAGTCGCTTACCGACGCCTCCGCGGCCGGCAACGACGGCGCGTGGTCGGGGGCGCCGAAGTGGACGACCGGGCAAGACGGCTCGTGGGCGGCCCGGCTGAACGGATCGAACCGGATCGAGATCTTCGCCGACGACGGCAACTTCATCGTCGAGGGCGCCAACCCGCTGGGGCGAACGTTCGCCTTCGCCTTCAAGGCCGACAACGCCGCGGCCGGCACGCAGGTGCTCTTCGAGGACCCCACCTCCCCCGGCTACCGGATCTACCTGCAGAACGGGCGGCTGAAGGCCTACGCCATCAACGACGCCGGGCTGAGCAACTGGCGCGGCGGCATCACGCTGGATTCGGGGGTCGATGTGGTCTCCGACCAGTGGTACCACGTGGCGCTGACCCACCGATTGAGCTTCTCCGAGGTCGACGACATGATCGCCCTGTTCGTCAACGGCGCGGAGGTCGCCCGCGGCGCCGCCGGCCCGGTGCCCACCACGAATCGGTTCTACGTGGGCTCGACCAGCTTCGTCGGCGCCATCGACGACGTTCACATTTACGCCGACGTGATACCCGCCCACCTGATCGCCGACTTCGCCGGGCGGACCGACCTGTCAGGCCCCGCCCCGACCGGCACGCCCATGGCGGTGCTGGCCACGGCGACGCACGATACGGTGCAATTGACCTGGGGCAGCGTCACCGGCGCGACCGGGTTCGCCCTGACGCGATCGGTCGACAACCAGCACTTCGAGGCGATCGCCACCATCGCGGCCGGGCAGACGCAATACGACGACACGGGCCTGCAGGGGTCGCGACAGTACTTCTACCGCCTCGCCGCCCTGGGCACCGCGCAGGTCGGCGCCGTCGAGGTGACCACCCGGCCGCCGGGGGTGCACTTCACCCAGTACACCAAGGTTCACAAGGACGCCGCCCCCGACTACACGTGGTCCAACAAGAACTACCTGTGGGGTCACTGGAGCGAGGGCGAGTACGGCATCGCGGTGAACTTCTTCGGCCCCGACGGGCATCGCGACACGCAGCTTCGCATCGACCACTCCACCGACGGTGTGAACTTCACCCCGGTGATCACGCTGCCGGCCAACGAGAGCGTTTACTACGACACGAACCTCCAGCAGGGCGTCACGTACACGTACCGCTTCGTGCCGATCGACGAGTTCGGCCCGGTCGACTCGGCCGCGGTGATCATGGCCACCGAGCCGCTGAACTTCAAGCCCGACGCCGTCGCCGACACCGTCCTGGTCGATCTGGGCGAGAGCGTCGTGGTCGCCGTGCTGGGCAACGACAGCGATTTCGACGGCGACACGCTGACGATATTCTCCTTCACGCAGGGCAGCCGCGGCACGGTGACCGACAACGGCAACGGCACGCTCACCTACACCCAGGACGGGGTCCCGGGCTCGAGCGACTCGTTCCGCTACACGGTCATCGACGGGTACGGCGGCTTCGACTCGGCCACCGTCACGGTGATCATCAACTCCGGCAGCTCGCTGGGCGTCTTTACGACGGCCCAGGACATCGGCAACCCGGGCCGGACCGGCGCCACCAGCTACGCCGGGGGCGAGTACACGGTGCTCGGCGGCGGCAACGACATCTGGTACAGCTCCGATAAGTTCCACTTCGTCCATCGCAGCGAGACCGGCGACACCGAGATGATCGCCCGCGTCGACGCCGTCCAGGACACCAACGACTGGGCCAAGGCCGGGGTGATGTTCCGCAACGGCACCGCCGCCAACGCCGCCTTCGCGATGGTTCTCCAGCGCCCGGACAGGCGGGTCGCCTTCCAGTGGCGCAGCAGCGCCGGCGGTTCGGCCACGTGGAACGGCTCCCTGGCCGGCGGCACCAGTTCGGTCAAGTACGTCAAGCTCGTCCGCCAGGGCAACACCTTCACGGGCTACTACTCCACCAACGGCACGTCGTGGACACAGGTGGGTTCGCCGCAGACGATTTCCATGAGCTCGACGATTCAGGCCGGCCTGGCGGTCACGTCGCACGACAACAACGTGGTGGCCGCGGTCACATTCAGCCACGTGAGCGTCGGGGACAACGCCGCCCCCGAGGCCGTCAACGACACGTTGACGACCGACCAGGACACCCCGCTGGTGATCGACGTCGCCGCCGACCTGCTGGACAACGACAACGATGACGACGGGGACCCGCTGAGCCTCGATTCGTTCACCCAGCCGCCGCACGGCTTGGTGACCGACAACGAAGACGACACACTCACCTACACACCCGATCCGGGTTACTTCGGCCTCGACGGCTTCACCTACACCGTCAGCGACGGCCAAGGGGGCACCGGCGGGGCCACCGTAACTGTGGTCGTCAAGGAGGTCCTCCCCCCGCCCCCGCCGCCGACGGTGACGGCCGTGTCCGTCAACAATCAGAGCGACAAGGGGGTTAGTTCCATATCCGCCGGCCCGTTCGGTGTCCTCTCGATCGCGGTGTCCTTCGACGAGCGGGTCATCTTCACCGCCGGCGACGTGACCGTCCAGACGGTGACCTTCCCCGGCGGCGTCGAGACCCCCGGCGAGACGATCACGCCGTCATCGGTGAGCGGGTCGGCCACCTACCAGATGATGATCTACCTGCCCATCGGCCCGGCGACGCAGGGCACCTGGGTGAAGGTCGCCCTCGACGGCGACAGCGTCCACAACGCCGCCGGCATCATGCTGGACGGCGACGCGCCGGGCGACGGCAGTGGGCGGGGCTACCTGTTCGACGCGACCGACCTGCCCAGCGGCGACGGCACCCCCGGCGGCGACGCGGTCTTCTACGTTGGCAGCCTTGCCGCCGACGCCACCGGCGACGGCACGACCGACAACAGCGACCTGGCGGTGCTGCTGGCCAACTGGGAGAGCGGACCGGCGATCTTCTCGTCACCGTCCATGGGCGATTTCACCGGCAACGGCGACATCGACGACAACGACCTGGCGGTGCTGCTGGGCAACTGGGAAGCCGCCCTCGACGCGTTGCCGTCCCCCGCCGGAGCCAGCGAGTCGAACCTCGTCCTCCCGGCCGGCCTCGGCGCCGACGAGCCGACACCGGCGGCCGGGGACCAACTCCCCGGCGCCCCCCCCGCCACGGCGACCGTTCTGACCGGGACCTCCACGGCCGTGGCGAGCACAGCGGCCACCGGGATCCCCCGAGGGCGCCGGCCGAGAAACCCCTACGGTCCGCCCGCCAAGTCGGCCCGGCCGGCCGGCGGCGGCGACGGGCCGTTGGAGCGCATTTTCGGGGACTTCGAGATCAACCCGCTGCAGCAGTGGTGGCAGCGCTGAGAGCCAAGCCCCGGCCACCCCAATCCGTGGGGAAACAGCGTGGGAATGTCTCCACACGGCCCCGCCGACGCCGCCGGCGGTGGGATCCGGGAAGACGCTGTCAACAGGGACCCGACCCCATCCTGCATCGGCCGATCTGGTGCGGAACCCTTGGGCAGCAATCGGGTTGAAGATGGAGCACCGCTGCCGGTGGCGGCCGCGGTGGCGCCTCCGGTGGGTCGGTGGTGCCCCGAGGTCCACGTTGGCTGGAGGCAACAGGCACGCTATGGGAAGGTCGGTCGTAATACGATGGGCGCTCTGCGGTCTGCTTCTGTGGCCGCTGGGGACCGTCTCGGTGGGCAGGACGCGGCGGAAGCCCTACAAAGCCGAAGACGAAATCCACCTGTCCAATGCCGAATACAAGCGGCTCGACCGGCTGGAGGCCCACGCGCTGGACAAGGCCGACGAGGCCTACCGCAAGGGCGAGTACCGCCAGGCGGGGGCCGAATACGAGTCGTTCCTGCGCGAGTATTCCCGCAGCCAGGCGCTCCCCTACGTGCTGCTCCGCAAGGCGCGGTGCCTGCACATGGACGACAAGCGTCACGAGGCCATCCGCCAATACAACGAGGTGCTGGACTACTTCCCCAACGCGGTGGACTACGCCGCCGGCGCCCTGTTCTACCAGGGCATGGCCCACTGGGACAACGGCGACGAGGCCAACGGGATCAAGTGCTGGGCCCGCATGGCCAAGGACAAGCAGTACCGCACGCACCGCATGGCGGCCGGGGCGATCAACAGGCTGGCCGATTACCTCGCCGCGGACGATCAGCTCGAAAGCGCCATCCGCTACTTCCACCAGGTGGCGGCCGATTTCCGCACGAGCAACCACCGGGCGGCCCAATACGCCCGCGAGAAGGTGATCGCCCACCACATCCGCACCCGCCCCAACGAGCCGGCGCTCCGCAAGTTCTACGCCGACGCCCGTTTGACCGCGCGTGGCCGGACGACGTCGCAGGCCGAGCTGACCGCCAGCTTCGAGTACTGGGACCACGTGCGCCACGGGGTCGCCCGCCACGGAACCTTCGCCACAAGCGAGCAGGAACAGGCCAAGGCCTACTACGCCTACTGGGTGAAGCTGCTGGACGGCAAGCATACCGACCAGGACGCCTACCGGCTCGCGGTGGCCGACTTCCACCTGGCCGCCACGGGCGACAAGAAGGCGTGGGTGCAGAGGCTCGACGCGCAGTTCGCCCGCGGCAAGACCGACGACTACTCCCGCGTGATCGCCTGGATCGGCCATTTCGGCTCGGCCGAGAAGGCCAAGGTGGAGGCCTACTACACCAAACTCAATTTCGCCAAGATGACGCACGCGCAGATCGCCCAGTTGATCCGCGTGCTGTTCGACCGCACGCGCGACGCCGAGCGCGCCCGCAACGCCTTCAAGCAGTTGCCTCTGACGAAGATGTCCGACGGGGACAAGCAGCGCCTGGTGCGCTACCTGTGGCACAAGGACGCCGACCTCCTCACGCGGCTGTGCCGGAGCATCACCGACCGGGACCTGGGCAAGTACGAACTGCTGACCTATTACCATTGGCGGCGCGACGTCAAGGCCGGCATACCGATGGCCGACCAGCTCGTCGGGGTCCCCAAGTACGCGGCCGACGCGATGTGGAAGAAGGGCGAACTGCTCCTGTGGAGCAAGCAGTACGACAAGGCCATCGCGGTGTTCCGCCAGAGCACCAACACGCCGGGCAATCTGTACAACATCGCCCACTGCCACGAGCGGATGGGCAGGATCGACCAGGCGGTGAAGCAACTGCGGGAAGTGGAGTCGTTCTTCAGCGACCAGCGCTCGCTGGCGGCCTTGCGGGTGGCCGAGGTGTACGGGCGGGCGAAGCGAAAAGAGGTGTGCGTGGCGGCTTATCGACGGGTCTTGACGAAGTATCCCAACACGCGCGAGTCGTCGGTCGCCCACAACGAATTGGAACGCATGGGAGTTACCCGGATCCGCGGCGGTGTCCGCGACGGGAAACCAGAGTAAACCTTCGAGGAACCAACCATGATTCGAGCGCATCATCGCGCAGGCCTGCCGGTGGCGTGCCTGCTGCTGGCAACACTGTTGGCCGGGGCGTGTTGGGCCCAGGACGGGGCCGCGGCGGCACGCCCGGACCGCGCGACGGCCATCAAGACGTACGAGGCCCGCAAGCTGCTGGCCAAGGCCGACGAGCTGCTGAAGATCGGCGAGCGGGACCGCGGCGTGCGGATGCTCGAGACGATCATCCAGCAGCACGCCGACACCCCCGTGCGCTTCGAGGCCTACCTGGCCATGGGGCGGTATTTCCTGCAGCAGCACGACCCGTCCAGGGCCATCGCCGCCCTGCGTCATCTGCGGGACTTGGCCGGTGACGAGAAGCCGCTCGCCGGCAGCACGCTGGAGATGTACCTCGAAGGCCTGTACCTCACCGGCACGGGCTACTTCCAGATGAAACAGTACGGCTCGGCGTTCCCCATCCTGCGGAAGATCACCGTCGGCTGGCCGAACACCGTTTGGGCGAACCAGGCCTACTACTACGTGGGCATGTGCCACTTCGCCCAGGGCAACTGGTCCAAGGCCATCCAGGCGCTTTCCCTGGTGGGCACGTTCGTCGACCCGGACAGCCCGACGGTCAGCTATGTCGAGGCCGGGCGGCGGTTCTACGTGAAGATCGCCGACCGCGACCTGCCGATCCTGCACCGGCTGGGCCAGAAGGTGACCGTGACCGTCACGACGGCCTCGGGCGACACCGAGACGGTCACCTGCATCCCGTTGAGCCTGGACTCGGGGCTGTTCCTCGCGTCGGTGCCGACGGCGATCGGCAAGGCCGTCCCCGGCGACAACGTGCTGCAGGTGATCGGCGGCGACAAGATCACCACCCGCTACGTGGACGCCAACGCCAAGGACGGCCGCAAGAACGTCGAGCGGACGCAGACGGTGGAGGTGGTCTCGACGGGCACGCTGGTGTTCTCGATGGGCACCTTCGAGGGCCAGTCCCCGGCGGCCTTCGTCAGCCAGCCGCTGTGCGTGCTGCTGACCGACGTGGACCTCGACCGCACCGACGCGGCCGAGAAGATCAAGGTGAAGGTCGTCTCGCGTTACAAGGTCGACCGGGACGACAGCGACACCGACCCGGCGGCCAGCCTTCGCGCCGACCTGACGCTCGAGGAGGAGCTCAAGTACGAGACCCGCGACGAGGTGATCGTGGAGCTGACCGAACTGGGCCCCGCCCCGGTGCACAGCGGCCGTTTCGGGGCCGCCGTGGTAACTCAGGGCTCCGTCGCCGACAGACCGGTCGTCAAGAACGACGCGATCCTCACCTGCGAGGTCGGGGACGAGATCATCGCGACCTACGTCGATACGCTGCACATCGGCGGGCATTCGCAGCGCACCGCCCAGGCGAGCATCCCGGTGGCCGGGGAGATCACCAGCCAGTTGGGAACGAGCGTGAACTTCGTCGCCGACCCGGTGCTGCGGGCCAAGAAGAACGCCGTGGAAGCCACCGCCTACCTGGAGCTCACGCGGATCTTCGCGTCGATGGGCCTCAAGAAGGGCGCCGCGGTCAAAGCGGCCGCCGGGCTCAAGCGGGTCGACAACATCCTCACGACCGACAGCCCGATCCCCTCGGCGCTGAAGGAGGAGGCCTTCAAGCTTCGCTGGAACCTGTTCCTGGCCACGGAAGACTTCCCCCGCGCGATGGCCACCTGCCAACTGTTCAGCCGGCTGTACCCCAACAGCCCGTTCGCCGACCAGGCGATGATGGGCATCGCCGACATCCGCTTGCGAAACAAGGACTACGCCCTGGCCCGCAAGGTCTATTCGCAGGTGCTGGCGCTGCGGAACTCGATGGCCAAGCCGGAGGCGCAGTTCCGCATCGCCCAGACCATCGAGACCGAGGCGGCCGAAGCCGCCGCCAAACGCAACGCTCTCGCGGCCGCCCGGGGCGGTGGGGCCGGGCAGGTCGATCCGCCGCCCAGCGAGGCGGCGATCCGCGCGTACAAGCGCTGCGCCGAGCGCTACCCCGAGAGCCGCTATGCCGGCCAGTCGCTCGGCAAGCTGGTGGGCTACTACCTGCACGCGGGCGACTACGCCCGGGCCGACGACCTGCTGGAGCAGATCTTCCAGGACTACCCGGACGGCGATTTCCTCGACGCGATGCTGCTGAAGTGGGTCGACGTGGCCCGCCGGACAGGCAACACCCAGAAGGCGTACGACAAGTGTTCGCAACTGATCTTCGAGTACCCCGCCAGCCCGCACGCCGCCAAGGCCAAGGCCATGCTGCCGGTGCTGAAGGGCCTGCTGGAAGGCGGAAGCCGCACCGAGTAGCCGGGCGCCTCGCGCCGAGACCGGGACCGGAGACCCCCGCAGATGACTTCAAGGAAAGCCTTCAAGATAGCCAGAGGAATCACTATGAAAACGTCGCTGTTGACCAGTTGCATAATCCTGGCGGTTGGTTCGGCCACCGTGATGGCGGCCCCGGCCGACCCGACGGTTGCCAAGTATGACGGCCTGCTGAAGAAGGTTCAGGCCGACCCCGCCGGGACCACCGAGGCGGAGGTCATGCAGTTGCTGGGTCTGGCCAAGCGGCTGGCGCGGCCGTACGGCGCCTCGCTGGCCGTTCGCGGGTACCTGTCGAACCACTTCGACCCGTCCCAGCAGCTCCTGCGCGCGACCGCGGAGGCGGCCTACCTGGCCGGGGACTACACTTTCGCGGCCGCCAGACTGAAGACGTACCTGATCGCCGCCAAACCGACGGCCGAGTCGGCCAAGACCGCGGCGCTGCTGTACACGCTGCTGATCGACCAGCTCGCCGCCGGCCAGGACGCCTTCGAGTTCATCCACCGGCACGGGCTCAAGTTCCGCGCCTTCCCGCCGGCCAGGCGTTTCGACGCGTGGTTCCTCGAACAGGCCCGCATGCGAAACGACTACGCCGCTGTGGCCGACATGCTGGCCGCCGCGGTGGGCGACAAGATGCCGGCGGCGCAGTTCCGGTTGTACTACGGCGAGTCGATGGAGTGGCTGCTGCAGCGCATCCCCACGGCCCAGCCGCTGTACTATCCGGCCCTGCCGGCCTGCCGGCGGATCGCCGCGGCGATCCGCGGGGAGAAGGTCCGCGGGCCCCGGATGGCCTTCTACGTGGCGAACCTGGCGTACTGGGCGGGCTCGGCGGGCAAGGACGATGCGGCGTTGACGGCCGACCTGGCCGAGCCGCTGCGGGCGGCGAAGGCGTACTTCGACGCCGACCCCACGGCCAAGACACTCCAGCATATTCTGGCGAGTCTCACCCGTTCGACCGGCCTTCACACTACGTATTGGGACAAGGCCCGTGCGCCCAAGCAGGCCTTTTTCGCCGCCGCCTTCGGCAAGCTCTCCAACGCCGACAAAGAGGCGATGCTGCAATTGCGATGGGACACGAACCGCCTGGCCACGCACGAGCAGTGGCTGGCGATCCTCAAGGGGAATTCCGCCTTCTTCGCCGCCAGCGCCGCCACGACCTGGGTGCCGTTCCAGGTCCATCTGATCAAGACGCGCGACGAGTTCCGCCAACTGGCCCCACTGTGCAAGAACGCCGCCGATTATCGAGCGGCCGTCATCCGCGCCGTGGCCGCCGGCAACGAACTGACCCAGGTGATCGACATCCTCATTCGCGATGACGCCTGGCACATGACGTACGGCCAGTACAACCACATCATCAACACCGAGATATTCCGGGCATGGCGGCAGATACACGAGGGCGACAAGGTAAAGACCGCCGCAGCGTACTTCGACAAGGCCTGGGTGCACTACGGCAGCAAGTACCTGGTCAACTCCCCGGTGGCCATCCACGATCCCACGGCCGTGCGGAGCTACCTCACCGCCGTGTGGAACCTCGGCGAAGCGAACGGGCGGGACATGTCGCACGTGCCAGGCCTCCTGGCCCGCTTGGCATGGGTGCCCTACGGCAACAGCGGCAACAAGCGCCGCAACGTCCGGGTCGAGATGTTTCGGGGCATCAGCGACAGGGCCAAGCGATGGGCCGATGAACTCCGTGCCGCCGACAAGGCCGGCAAGGCCAAGGGCCCGGCCCTGGCCCAGTTGCAGCGTAACCTCAAGCAGATCGCCCCGGTCATGGACGCCATCAAGAAGCTGATCGCGCGGGCCGACATCAACAAGGCCCCCAACCCCCTGTGCAAAGCCATGGCCCAACTGGCCGAGGCCCAATGGAAGCGTGCCAACGAGTCGGCCGCCCGCAAGGCGGTGTATCAGATCGTCCGCCGATACGACACGGCCAAGACCCCCTACGGGCGCGAGGCGTTCGATCGGGTCATCGCCCCGGCGGCCGGGGGAGGCAAGCAGGCGCTCTTCGACGTCCTGCTCGAGATGCTCACCGACCAACTGACCGACCTCCAACCGGGCAACCGGCGGGAGGCGGACGCCCGGCGGCTGATCGCGACGATGTACCCCGGCCGCGGAGGCATGCAACTACATGGGGTGAACGCCAAGCAGAAGGACAAGTCACTCAAGGTGGCCGACGTGCTGGGCGCGGCGGTGATTCGCCTGGCCGAGAAGGGCCAGTTCTCGACGGACCTGTACACCTGGTTCCGCGGCACCCGACGGGGCAACCGGTGGACCGGCGGGAAGCGCGGGCAGGACGTGTTCGTCAAGCTGATGGAAAAGCGCATCTTCCAGAAGGCCAACTATCGCGGCCACGCCACCGGCAGCGCGACGGTCAACTACATTCGAGCGATCCAGCACGAGTTCCCCGAACTGGCCAAGACGTACCCCACGACCACGGCCTTCGATGACATGTTCGTGGCGGAGGCCAGGGCGGCGAGGTTCCTCGATTGGTCCTTCCTGGACCACACGCGCGACACCAAGGGCAAGATCGCCGCCGTCGCCGCGGAGATTCTCTCGGCCGGCGACCTGCCCATCGGCGTCGAGCGGGAGGGCACGTACTCGCCCCGGACGCTGCAGCGGTGGATGGACGTGGCGCTGAAGGCCGCTCCCGCCGCCCGCAACGCGATGCTGGCCAAGGTGGAGGCCGCCTACGGCAAGACGCGGTTCGACGCCCACGCCATGGGCTACGGCCGATTCACCGACGGGGACGACCCCCAGCCCGCCGACCGCAAGGCGTTCTTCGCGGCCTTGTCGAGATACCTCGACCGCGCCGCCACGGCCCCCGACCGGATGCCCATGCCCACGCTGAAAGCGATGGCTGCCCTGAAGGCCGAGGATGTGACCGATGCCGAACTGGCCGTGCTGATGCGAATCTTCACCGAGCTGGCCCCCTCCCACTGGCGCGACCGCTCGTATGACAAGGCGACGATACTGATCATCACCGCCCTGGCCGAGGCCGGGCGAATGACCGACCTGCTGGCCATGGCCGGGCCGGCGTGGAAGGCCTGCCGCGACATCCGGGATCACAACACCATGCGATCGCTCACCTCCACCGTGGCGGCGATGCGAAAGGCCGCCAGCCGCGACACCGCCATGGCCTACAGCTCGGCGGGCCTGACGGTGATGAAGCGTGACCTGCCCGAGGACATTCGCAGGGCCCTGGGCGGCATCCGTTCCTGGGCCCTGGCCGGGATGGGCGGCATGATCCCCGTCGCCAGGGGCCACCCCCTGCACCTGCTCTACGAGGCCCAACTGGCGTACCTCTCCGGGCGGTATCAGTCGGCCTGGGAGAAGTACCTGCCCCAGCGGGGGACGCTGGCCAAGTCGTTCCAGGAATTCGACCCGATGTTTTCGGCATGGGTTATCGAGAAGCACACCGAGTTCCGCGACTTCGACGCGGCCGAGCTGCTGGCCCGCGAGGTGATCGTGTGGCTGGACGGCATCGGCGACCGCTTCGAGCCGGAGGTTCGCGGGAGACTGAGCATCGCCTACGCCAACGTCGCCCTGGCGCGAGACGACCGCCCGCGGGCCCGGGCGCTGTACGAGCGAATCGTGGCCAACAAGGCCTTCGCCGGCACCCGCAGCCAGATGGACGCCGAGCTGCACATCGCCGACGTGGACACCCGCGACGGCAACTACGACCGGGCCATCGAGCGGCTCGAGATACTCGTCACCCGCAAGCACCCGTACCTCCAGGTCGAGGGCGCCTTCCACATGTCCCTGGTGCGGTACGCCCAGGAGGAGTACGCCGAGGCCAAAGACCAGTTGGACAAGCTCTTCGTCATGAGCCCCGACCACGCCGAGGCGCGAATCCTCGAGGGCAAGGTGAACCTCAAGCTCAAGAAGCTCGAGCAGCCGACGGACATCGACCTGGGCGAGCGGATCGGCAAGAAATACATCCTGCCCGGTCAGCCGATCCGCGTGACGCTGGTCGACCAGAACCTCGCCGTGGTCCGCAAGGCCACCGAGATCGAGATCCGCGCCTGGACCGACTCCGGCGACGAGGAGCTGTTCACGCTGACGTCCTTCGGTGACTCCAAGACCAAGTTCAAGGGTCAGATTCCCACGACCCTGGGCGCCCCCGTCAAGGGCGACAACGTGCTCCAGGTGGTCGGCAAGGACCGCGTGCACTATGCCTTCAGCGAACGGTTCGCGGCGCTGCAGAAGATCGAATCGAACCCGCCGTTCACCCTCCTGGTGGCCACGGACGCGGAGCTGTACGTCTCCAGCGGGGCGATCTTGACCAAGGAGCTGCGTGAGGCCCGCGCCCTCGAGCGGATGATCCGTCGGCGGCTGGGGCCCGAGGAGGTCGGGGAGGACGCGTCCGCCCCGCTGAGCACCGTCCGCCGGGAAGATCAGATCAAGCCGGGCAACCCCATCCACATTCGCGTGGTCGACCCCGACCGCGGCGAGACGCCCGCCAACGACCGCATCACCGTCCGCCTGGCGACCAGCAACGGCGACGTGATCAAGGCCTTCGAACTGGTGGAGACCGAGCCCTACAGCGGCATCTTCGAGGGTTCCGTGCCCACCGAGCCGGCCCAGGCCACCGCCTTCGCCTCCGACAGCCGGGAAGGCGCCGAGCCGAACTTCACCATCGCCAAGGGCGACTACCCCGCGTGGGTGGGCCTGCCCAAGATCACGCAGAACCGCCCCAAGAGCCTCAGCATCGATCTGAACGACAACGTTCAACTGGGCACGATGAAGATCACCGCCAACGAGAAGGCCCGGGGCCTCAAGAGCTTCCGCGTGCAGACGTCCCTGAACGGCAAGGACTTCACCACCCAGGCCACCTGGCCGGAGACGTTCGAGCCCTGGACCGGACAGGCGACGGTGACGGTCGCCCGCTACCAGCACCCGGCGCTGGTGGGCAGCGCCAGTGAGTTCCGCGACTACGTCGAGCAGGGCCACCTGCGCTACGAGCAACTGAAGATGTCCGGGCCGTTGAAGACTCTCGCGTCGGTCAACTGGGACTACAAGCTCGACGGGCTCGGTGCAAAGCTGGGCCTGCACGCCAACAAGAACACGGTGCAGCCCTACGTGGCGCACATCAAGGCGGCGTTCTATCAACCCAGGCGCAAAAACCGCACCTTCACGCTGACCCCCCGCGGCCGACCTGTCGCCGGCCGCTCGATCCGCTACATGCTGGTGCTGGACGGCAAGGTCGCCATAGTGCGGGGCGCCAGCCACGACAGTTTCGGCGTGCACGAGGTCAGCGCCGCCCTCGGCCGGGGCGTGCACGTGCTGGAGATCTTCGTGCTGGGGGAGGCGAACACCAAGGCGGGCTTCGGACTGTCCTGCGACACCGACGAGCCCCCCTACGTGGTGCCCTGCCCGGCGGACATGTTCGACGTGGCCAAGCACCCCGAGATCGCCGCGGGCCTGGCCCGCAAGGCGGCCATCGTGACGGCCGGGGACGAGAACACCACCTTCGAGGTGGCCTTCGCCGCCAAAAGCCGCGCCCGGGTGATCCGCCTGCTGATGACGGACTTCGAGACCGACGCCCCGGCGGTCAACCACATCACCCTCACCGACGCCGCCGGCAAGACGATCCTGCCCACCAAGCATGACTTCATGGCGCTTCGGACCAACGAGGTGCTGGAGATCGTCCCCGGCGACCGCGTCACGGTAACCTACGAGGACACCAAACCCCTGACGATCGGCCGCGAGCAGCACGAGGCGTTCCTGACGGCCACCTACACCAATGCGACGCTCCGCACCTGCTTCGTCGAGTATCATATGGGCAAGGAAGGCAGGCGGACGGCCCGGTACATCGGGATGCGACGGTTCGGCGCCGGCGACAAGGTCAACGTGTTCATCAATGACCCCGACGGCGACGTGACCGACAAACTCGACACGCTGCCCTTCACCGTTCGGACCTCCGACGGCGGCTCGATCGAGCTGGAGGCGATGGAGACCGAAGAGCATTCCGGCGTGTTCCTGGGGGTGATCTTCCCCGTCGCCGGCGAGCCGAAGCGAAAGAGCGAGCTGCGCGTCAAGGCCGGCGAAAACGTGATCGTGACGTACCTCGACCGCGAGAACGTCAACCCGGGCATCGCGTGGGACCGCCAGAGTATCGTCGAGCAGGTCTGGTACGCCCCGCCGAAGCTGCGCGTTTACGAGGTGAGCAGCCTGGCCCTGGAAGAGGCCGACCGCCTGGCCGGCCGCCGTCCCACGCCCGCCGCCAAGAATCGCCGGGAGGCGCTGCAGAAGGCCGGGCAACCGGCGATCCTCAGCGAGAACGTCCCGGCCCGGCGGACGCTGCTGGCGGTGAGGCCGAAAGAGGTCACCGCCGCCAAGCCCACGCCCTACGTCATCGGTGGGCCGCTGCTGGTGGAGGTGCTGTTCCCCACCATCACCAAGAGCCAGGAGAGCACCTGCATCCTGTACGCCCAGACGGCCGCCGGACGGAAGAAGTTCGGCAAGCCGATCGCCGCCGGCACCTTCGCCACCGACGTGCCGGGCACCATCAAGCTGGAGCGAATGCCCGGCGACGCCGGCGCGCCCCCCACGCCGCCGGGTTACCGCGAGGTGATCGTCCGCCGCAATCCCTACGCCCTCTCGGCGCTGGACGAGGGGCGTTACACCTTCGCCGTCCCGGTCGTTCTGGGGCCGCTGCCCGACAAGACGCTCATCCACGCCGCCGAAGAGGCCGCCGAAGCCCCCCGCGGCACGTTCATCGAGCCGGTCGTCCTGTCGATCAACGGCACCGACACCATCTACCTCGGCCTGCAGTACACCGATCCGGCCGGGAAGGACCACTGGGAAACCCGCGAGGTAACCCTCACCGGCGACCTGTTCTTCGACGTGACCGACCGCCGGTACCAGGAGCCCGTCGAGGGCGCCTTCGTCGGGGAGAGCCTGTACTTCCGCGTGATCGACCCCACGCGAGACACCACCGACGAGAAAGACCGCGTGGCGCTGGACCTGACCACCAAGTCCGGCCAGGTGCGGAAGGTGGAGCTGCTGGAGACGTTCACGCACTCGGGCGTCTTCAAGGGCCTCGCCAGGCTCGTGCACGCCTCCGACACGGTGGCCGTCAAGGAAACCGGCACCATGCCGACGATCTACGGCGACCTCCTGACCGCCAAGTGCGCCCGCGGCGCCAAGGGCCCCGTCGCCGAGCACACCGTGACGATCCACAAGGGCGCCGACGGGGAAGTGCTGCCGTTCACCAAACGGTTCAAGGACCCCGCCGTGGCGGTGCAGACGCAGTTCATGATCGCCGAGGCCTACTTCGAGCTGGCCAAGCGGCACCGCGAGTTGAACCAGGAAAGCCTCGCCCGGCGCGAGATCGCCCAGGGTCAGAAGCTCTTGACCGAGGCGATTCGCGACTACCCGAACACCACGGCCCGCGCCCAGGCGGAGTACCTGCTGGCGGACCTGTCGCTGGAGTTCGGCAACGACGCGGCCAACGAGATCCTGCGGAAGAAGTTCTACACCGACGCGATCGCCCGGTACAGCGACATCGTCGCCAGCTACCCCGAGAGCGAGTACGCCCCGAAGGCTCAGTTCCGCAAGGCGCTGGCGTACGAGAAGCTCGACCGGCTCGACGACGCCTGCGAGGAGTACGTCAAGCTGTCCTACCGCTATCCGGACAACCCGCTGGTGGCCGAGACAATCGCCCGGCTGGGTCAGTACTTCCTCAACAAGGGCCGCGGCCTCCACACCCAGGCCGAAGCCCTCGACGACCCCATCGAGCGCGAGAAGGGCCGACTGCAGGCGGCGGCGATGTTCAAGACCGCCGGGCAGGTCTTCGCCCGGCTGAGCGAGCGCTTCCCGGCGCACGCCCTGGCCGGCAAGACGCTGCTGCTCAGCGCCCAGTGCTACATGCAGGCCGAAGAGTACGACGTCGCGGTCAAGGGCTACAACCGCGTGATCAAGACGCCCGGAATGCAGTCCGAGCTCATCGCCGAGGCCATGTACTGGGCCGGGCACTCCCACATGGAGGCCAACGACACGGCCCAGGCCTACCAGATGTTCAAGAACCTCACGTGGGACTACCCCGCGAGCAAGTGGGCCAAGTTCGCCCGCGGCCGCCTGGCCGACGAGGTATTCTTGAACATGGAGTAGTACGTTATCCGCCCAATACTGAAAGGTGCCATGGCCACGCTTGCGTGGCCATGCGGGACGATAGTTCCCCGCGAGCATGCCCACGCAAGCGTGAGCGTGTCCGATAATTCAGGCGGCCTAGTGAACTCATGGTAGCCACGGGCGCGAGCCCGTGGAATGCCGGCGACCCCCGGAACGGAGCTGCCGGAGGCAGCGATTCATTCGGGCCGGACCGGTCGGCATGATTCGCCCCCTGCGGGGGCTCGTGGGTTCGGGAGGGCGAGCGTCCACGGGCTCGCGCCCGTGGCTAACATGAAGGTCAACCGGCCGGGTGCCATGCTTCTGCTCGCAGAAGCATGCGTTGGCGGGCCTGCGGTACGCGGGAGCTCTGCCCCAAGAGCGTGCGTGTTGCAGGCGGTGGGTACACGCATGCTTCTGCAGAACAGCAGAAGCATGGCACCCGGCCTGGCCGACGAGATATTCTTGAACATGGAGTAGTACGTTGTCCGCGGAATACTGAAAGGTGCCATGGCCACGCTTGCGTGGGCATGCCGGACGATAGTTCCCCGCGAGCATGCCCACGCAAGCGTGGGCATGGCACCGAAGCGTGGGCATGGCACCGAAGCGTGGGCATCGCACCACACAGAGTTGCCGGGACGGAGTCGTAGCCCCGGCCGGGCCAGACGCCCATGGTGATCGAGCGACGCGCACACGGGAGAGGCCGAACTGGAAGCCATGACGGCATCGAGTGACCGACAACCGCTGGCCCCGGTGTCCGCGGCCGGCGCCCTGGCGCGCCTGCCGGCGCGCGTGAGGCCGTTGGCCGAGGGGCTAATCGGCGACGATGCGGTTCGTCTCGTGCTCCGCACTCGCACCAAGGCCGACGTCGGCCAGTGGTTCCTGCGCGGCCGCGTGTGGCTGGTGGCGCTCGATGAGGCCCTGGTGCTCACCGCGGCCGTGTGGGGCGGGCCGAGGCCGCTGGCCGAACGAATCGAATATACCCGACTCCGCGAGAGCCGGTACAATCATGTCACGGGGCAGTTGGCCCTGTCCCCGGCCACCGTGGCCGGCGTCCGCGGGCTGTCACTGGGGCCCATCGAGGGCAGGCAGGTCCTGGCGGAGATCTACCGGGAGAGGTGAGCGCATCATGCTGGAAACAATCGTCAAAGGCAGTTGGCTGATGATCCCGCTGGTGGTCTGCAGCGTGCTGGCCACCGCCGTGCTGATCGACCGGATCATGGCCTTCTGGGCCAACGCCAAGGTGGACACCCGCGCCCTGCGGGCCAACGTGCTGTCGCTGCTGGCCGAGGACCGCGTGACCGACGCGGCCGTGCTGTGCGCCAACACCCCCGGGCCGATCTCGGCGGTGCTGCTGACCGGCGTGCAATCCTACGCCAAGCACAAGGCGTTGGGCGCCAAGACCGTCGAGCTGACCAACATCATGGAAAAGGCCATGGACGACTACGCCCTGCACGCGATGAGCGGCGTGGAGAAACGCCTCAACGTGCTCTCGACAATCGGCACGGCCGCCCCGCTGCTGGGGATGACCGGCACGGTCACCGGGATGATCGCCGCGTTCAGCGAGCTGCAGGGGGGCGACCAGGCCACCGTGGCCAACGGCATCGCCGAGGCCCTGATCACCACCGCGGTGGGGCTCATCATCGCCGTCTGGGCACTGATCCCCCACAGCGTGTTCACCTCGATGGCCGACAACATCGACCTGGCGATCGAGGAGTCCTCCAGCGAACTGCTGGACTTCGTGGCCACGCGCGTCGAGTCGGCCCGGTAGCACGGAGGGCTCGGGATGGCCAATCGCGGCAGGAAAAGGCGGCGCAGGCGGACCGGGGGGTACCCGGACCTCACCAGCTTCTCGGACATCGCCTTCCTGCTGATTATCTACTTCATCCTCCTCACCAGCTTCTATCAGCCCCAGGGATTGAGGACCGATCTGCCCGCCGGCAAACCCACACAGCAGGCGAGGGCCGACGAGAAAACCATCACCGTCGAGACCAACGCGATCCGCTACGGCGCGAAGGTCGTGTCGATCGAGCAACTCCGCGCCGAGCTGATCGGCCTGGATTTGCCCTCCCTCCCAGCCGAGCGGCGGGTGGTGCAGATGGAGGCCAAATCGGGCGTGCGGTGGCAGGCCTATTACGAGGTGCTCGCCGCCATCAGTGGCGCCGGCGGTGAGCCGGGGATCGTCATGGAAGTCGGGGAGGAAGGCCCATGAGATCGCGGCGGCGGCGGCGACGGGTGAAGTTCCTGGTGCCCACCACCAGCATGGGCGACATCGCCTTTCTGCTGATTATCTTCTTCATCCTGTGCAGCACGAAGAAGGCCGGCATCGACGTCACCCCGCCGACCTCGACGCCCCTGGAGAAGCTGCCCAGGCCCGACATCTACGTCGCCGTGGACGCCGATAGCCAGTTGTGGCTGGACGGGGCGCAGGTGCCCACCGTCGATCGGATCACCTCGGGCGTGGCCGCCAGGCTGGCCGCGGTGGCCGACGACGCCCCCATCGACAAGCGCACCGTCGTCTTCGAGTGCGACCGTAACGTTCCCAAGGAGGTCTTCGAGCCCGTCCTCGAGGCCATCGCCAAGGCCGGCGCCGTGATCGGGGCCGTCGGCACCGAAAGCACCGAACAAGCGAATGCCGCGGGCCCGTAACGCCCGCGCGACCGGCCGCGGCGCGCGGCAGGAGGTTGCCATGACAAAGAACGATTCGTCAGACACGGACATCGCGAAGCTCTCGGCCGACAAGCTGATGGGCCGGTTCCGTAAATCGAGCATCGTCACGTGCCTGTTCCTGGCCTTCGCCCTGCACGTGGTGGTGCTGGGCAGCACCAGCGTGGACTACATCCACGGGCTGTTCGACCCCGCCTGGAAGGCCGAGCAGGACCGCCTCGCCGACGAGGCCAAAGCCGCCAAGGCCGCCGCCAAACGCACCCCGGCGCCGGCGCCGGTCACCCGCCCGGCCAAGCCGGTGGGCCCCAAGCCGGCGCCGCCCACCGGCCCCAACGGGCGGCCGCTGCCGCCTGAGCTGACCACGATGCCCGGGCCCGGTGAAATACCGGGCGCCCCCGGCGGCGGAATCGGCATCGACGAAACGGTGCCGCGGTAGCCCCCCCCGGGGAGCGGCGCCACCAGACGGGCGAGTTCGACCGAACCTATGCCACCGACCCGTAGAAACACCGTGATCCCGATCGTCCTGTGCGTGCCGCTGGCGCTGCTCGCCGCGGGGGCGCTGCACCTGGCGGATCGGCTGCCCGGCACCGAGGCCGAACTGCGCCGTCAACTCACCGACGCCGGCGGTATGGTCGGCCTGATCAAAGATCTGCTGGAGGCGCCCTTCTACTCCCTGCCGCTGGCCGGCCCGACCGCGATGAAGGTGCTGACCGTCACGCTGCAGGCGGCCGCGGCGGTGTGGGTTCTCGCGGCCCTGGCCGGGATGATCGCCCGGCGGCAGTGGTCGCTGCGGCTGCTCCGCGGGGGATGGATCGTTGTTCTCGTTGCCGCCGCCATCGTCGCCGGGGCGGGCTTCGCCGCCGGCACCACCGCGGCCGCCGCCTACAAGGACGCCTTCCCCAAAGCCGGCGATGCCGCCTACCGCACCTTCCTGTTCCGCTGGACCTGGCTCCGCTGGCCACTGCTGGCGACGGTCGGGGCGGCGGCGGCGCTGCTGCTGAGCCTTCGCGGCCGCACGCTGAGCCTGTACCACGCCGCCGTGACCGGCGAGGCGGTCAGAGGGGACGTCATCACCGAGAACATCCGCACCGGCGGGAGCGACCCCCGCTACCGGCGGAGCTGGCTGTCCAGCTCGATGCTGTTCTGGATGCTCCTCATCGGCCTGCCGTTCCTGCTGAGCTTGATCCGCGGCTGGGACGAGTTTCGGTACCTGGTGCCCTACGGGCACGGCCAGCCGCGCGTCACCCGCGTGATGCGAGTGGTCAAGCGGAAGAAGAAGCGCCGCAAGAAATACATCCTCCGCACCAACGCGGCGGTGATCTGGGAACAGCCGAAGCTCGACGAGTCCACGATCGCCGAGGAGGTCGACCAGCAGACCCAGATGACTCACGTCGCCGACCGCAACGCCGTGCACGGCAAGATGGGCGCCGGCGGCGGCGACGAGGGCGGGTGGCCCGACGGCGTGCCCGGCGGGGTGCTGCAATTCATCCGCATCGAGTACACCGGCCGCGACTGGAGCGACGGCATGATCGATCCGTACGGCCGCACGCCAGCGGACGTGAACTTCCTGAACTTTCTCCGCAAGGAGGTGCCCTTCCCGGTGGCGCGGTCGTCCGAGGCGAACTCCGTCCGCAAGCTGGGCCGTTACGTCAAGGGTTTCGCCCCGCCGTTCGTGTACATGACCGGCTCGGACAGAATCCAGATGTCCACGTCCGAGCGGAAGATCATCCGCCAGTATCTCCTCGACGGCGGCATGCTCTTCGCCGACGCCGGCAACGAGCGGTGGGACTACCACTTCCGCGTGTTCATCCAGGGCGTCCTGCCGGACAAGCGGCTGATCGACATCGCCGACGACGAGGGGATTTTCCAGATCCCCTACACCTTCCCCAACGGGGCCCCGCCCTTGTGGCATCACGGCGGCTACCGTGCCCTCGGGGTCAAGCACAAGGGGCGGTGGATCGTCTTCTACCATCCCGGCGACATGAACGACGCCTGGAAGACCGGGCGCAGCGGCATGAGCATCGAGACCGCCGAGGCGTCCTACCAAATGGGCATCAACGTGATGTACTACGCCATCACCCGATACCTCGAACAGACACGGAAGCACCGCAAGTGATCCGACCGCACACACACACGAGAACCCCGGTGAAGCGACTGGCCCTGCTGCTATGCGTGCTGGCGGCGGTGGCCTGGGCGCCCGCGGCCGCGCAAGCCGCCGATTCGCCGCCGGCCGACACGACGGTCGAGGGAGCCGACGCGTCCGGCGATGGCCCGAGCGGCGTCACCGGCGCGATGGGCAAGCTCCACCTGGTCTTCGGAACCGTGGGGGTCGCCTCGGTGGCGGTGTGGGTGCTGGTGTGGGTGGCCCTGCTGATCTGGGCGTTCCGCACGCCGGGGTTGCCCGTGTTCCTCCTCGGGAGTTTCCTCGTCGCCCTGGTGGCCGTCTACGCCCTCACCGTGCCACGCGTGGGCAAGGTGCTGGCCGTGCTGACCTGGCTGCCGATCGCCTCGGGCCTGGGCTGCGTGTTCGCCTGGGCCTGGCGCCGCCGCATGCCGCTGGCCTTCGCGACGTTCCTGCTGGCGCTGGTCGCCTTCGGACTGGGCATGTGGAACTCGAGCAACATCGCCCTGATCGTGGAGGACCGCAGCGCCGAGAACGCCGCCGCCCGCCGGCGCCAGATCGCCGCCCGCGAGGCCATCGCCCGCGCCGCCCACCAGGCCGAGGTGGCCAAGCTGCGATCGCGAGCCGCCGACGTCCGCTTCGCCGAGGACGCCCCCGGCGACGCCGCCGACGCCGCCGGCTACCGCGAGGAAGAACTGGCCAAGCTGACCGGAGACCCCCCCGGCGAGTACGACTACCGCAAAGGCGGCAAGCGGCAGCGCGACCCCGACCAGATCGACCACAGCGACAGCGTGCTGGACAGCATCGCCGACGACGACGAGGAGGCGTCCGCTGCACGCAAGCTCCCCTCGCCCGATTTCCTGCTGGCCCACCGGCTCGACCGCATCAACCGCTTCGCGGTCTGGCTGACGCTCATCACCGCCCTGCTGATCGCCTCGGTGGAGTATCTCCGCCGGTTCAACCGCACCTTCGGCAGCATCCTGCCGCTGCCGGTCGCCTGCCGGGCCATCGACGCGATCTGGCCCAAGACGCACTCGGTGCTGCTGCGTCCGGCCGCCGCCGATGATAATACCGTCGCCGACTACGTCGATACCGTCGTACGCAAGCGGGAGTCGTTCATCCTCCTGAGCCGCACCGACCCCTGGCCCAGGCAAACCGACCTGCCTCGCCTGCCGCTGCTGAAGTACCTCTGGCCGCTGGAGAAGCTCACCTGGCGCGTCGGCGATCCCGCCTGCGACATCCACCTGGCCTTCGAGTCGGCCTGGTACGGCCGCTACGGCTTCGTCCTGCTGGCCGACTCGCTTGACAAGCCGCTGCGCGCCGCCCTGCACGCGATCCTCGAAATCCTGCAGATGCGCCACCATACCCACGCCGCCGCCCGGCGAACCGTGCACCTGATCTGGGACCTCCCCGACGCCCCGCCGAGCGAAGTGATCGAGCAGCTCCTCTTCCTCTGCCGCGACACCAACATCAAGTTCATCGCCATCGCCACCGACCCCGCCCCCTGGCCCGCCGACGCGTTCGAGGAAATCTGCGGCGCCTGAAGCCGGTGCCATGGCCACGCTTTCCTGGCCATGCCGCACGACAATCCCCCGCGAACATGCCCACGCAAGCGTGAGGGTGTCCGATAATTCGTGCGAGGGTTGTTGTTTTCGGGCCCCGGAGGGGCCAACATATTTAGCCCAGGGCGCCGCGTAGCAAGCCCTGGGTTGAAAGACCGTTACAGAACGAGCCCCGGCAGGGGCGACCGTGGGGCGGCCAAACGCACGATCGCCCCTGCCGGGGCTCTGGCGTGGGGGGGGACATGTACCCAGGGCTTGCTTCGCATCGCCCTGGGCTAAAAACGCGCGCCCC
>SDBU01002574.1_pt1 | contig 23969 bp, 25 predicted proteins | sample 2277071 | NCBI WGS metagenome assembly SDBU01 (sample SAMN10397929, study PRJNA504765) | marine sediment metagenome | isolation source: marine sediment core GS08_GC12, 126 cmbsf | place: Arctic Ocean: Gakkel Ridge, Loki's castle | collected 2008
GGCAGGTAGTCGCCCAGCTTTGTGGAGCGGGAGACGGGACTCGAACCCGCGACAACCTGCTTGGAAGGCAGGGACTCTACCAACTGAGTTACTCCCGCACAATCGTATCTATTTTAGCCAAAAAGACCCCCCTTTGTCAAAAGGACATAAATAACCCCGGATAGAAATTTGTGATATACTAAAGACAGGCTCAAATAGCATGGGGAGAGATGTTAAGACCAAAGGCAGCTGAGATAGGACTGGCCATTTCCCTGGCTTTATTATTGATGGTGTTGCCGCTTATAGGTGCCTGCGCCCCACCACAAGAGACTAAAGGTGTATTTATAGAAGGGGTATCGGCAGGGGATGCCGAAACCCTGAACTGGATTCTTGCTGCCGATAGCGCCTCTTTTTCATACGTGGGACATACATTAGATTCACTGGCAACCTACGATAATAACTTCAATGTTGTACTGCGCCACCTAGCCAAGGATGTCGAGGTGTCTGAAGATGGGCTGGTTTACACCATTACCATCAGAGATGACCTCAGGTGGAGTGACGGCTCAGGAGTTACCGCCGAGGATTATGTCTATACCCTGAAAAATTTAATGTTCTCAGATTGGCTTAACTATACCTATAAAAGTGATTGGCAGGAAACCGTGGACGGGGAAACCGTGTTTGTCAAGCCAGAGGTAGTTGATGATAAAACCTTCACCATAACCAGGCAAACCGTCGACCCTGAGTTCGTCTATAACGCTGTTTATTCGCTGACACCGTATCCAAAGCATATCGCCATAAAGTATGAAGGCGACGCCAAAGCATTTACCCAAGCTGAGGAGTTTAATAATTTAACCTATACCGGTAACTTAGGACCATATAAATTCGTTGAGTGGGTTAGAAATGACAAATTTGTGGTGGCACGAAACCCGGACTTCTATCTGGGTAAAGATACCGGAGCCCCATATTTTGAGAAGTATGTTGTCAAAATATTTGGGACACCGGCAACCAAGCACGCCGCCCTGGAAGCCGGGGATATAACTTATACCGGTATTGACCCGCTCCAGGTAAGCAAGTTCAAGTCAATGGAAGGAATCAATGTATATACGGTTCCCACCAGCGGCTACCTTATGATGGTATATAACCTGAGAGACAATGGCTGGCAGGGGCTTAAGCAGAAAGAAGTGAGACAAGCCTTAGCCATGTCAATAGGTAAGGAGATGCTAATCCAATCAGTACTCCTCGGCTTCGGTGACCCCGCCTTCAGCTTTATTCCCAAACCCTCGCCGTGGTATATGGAAGAAGGGATGACAAAATATGGAATCGAGCCCCTCTATGATAAGCAAAGGGCTATGGAGATGTTATACCGGGCAGGTTATGGCGAAAAGAAGGAAGACGGGACTATAGAGGTTAAAGACAAAGACGGCAAACCCCTCAAATTTAGAATCGTAACCAATAGCGGCAATAAAATTCGTGAATCGGCTACTTTCCTGGTGAAACAGGAGCTGTCCGATATAGGCATTGAGGTTGAGCTCAAGCTGGTGCCATGGGCTACACTTTTGAGAAAATACCTTATGAATAAAGTCCCTGGCTCGAAGCAGGAGCTGAGATACAACAATGGGTTAGACGCAGTGAGTGAAGAACCGTGGGACTTAATGATAATGGGATTTAGCACAAACCCTATAGCTCCATCGGGGCAAGAGGTCTTCTTTACCACAAAGGGAGGCTTAAACTTCTCGGGCTACTCCAATGAAAGGGTGAACGAATTATTTAACCGGGTGAGGTCAAAAGAGGCGATAGACAAGAATGCCCGCAGACAGATGTACGCCGAGTTATCCAAGCTCATATCTGAAGACCTGCCGGTGGATTTTTTTGCTTTTCAGGCAGCAAACCCTGGCTTCCAAGCCAAGGTCAAAGGAATCGAACCGGGCATAAGCATGGGTTACAATTACCACGAATGGTATTTTGAATAGCTTAGATGTTAAAACTTAACCTGGTCAGATTCAAAAAGCCACGGTGACTTCTTCATGTCTTACATAAGCGAGAGCCCTGGATGAGAAACTACATAATTAGACGACTATTCTATGCGGTAATTATAGCCTGGGGGGTGGTAACTGCCACCTTCTTTCTGGTGAGGATGGGACCAGGCTCCCCGGCAGACAAGTATTTAGCCAGTATGGCGGTTAGCGGCCGGGATGTATCTCAGGTAATAGCTGCTATTGAGGCAAGATATGGCGTCGACCAACCAATCTACAATCAATACGCAGATTATATAGTGAACCTGTTTCAAGGGGATTGGGGCTGGTCGTTCAGCACCTCCATGCCAGTCATTGAGTTAATTAAAACCCATTGGATTTACTCCTTCCAGCTCATATTGTTAAGCGTAGTATTCGCCGCCATACTGGGTATTTTAATCGGCATCTACTCGGCGATAAGACAATATAGTAAAACCGATTATATTGCCACCTTTTTCTCCTTTATCGGCATATCAATACCAAACTTCTGGCTGGGGGTAATGCTGATTTTGATATTTTCGGTAAAGCTGGGATTGTTCAAGACCTACTATGACACCGGCTTACCCCTCTTCTCGTTAGCCAATCTTAAAGCCCTTATTTTACCTGTCATCACCTTGAGCACAGGCATGATGGCCGGCTACACCAGGTATACCAGGTCGGCCACCCTGGACAATTTGAGAAAGGACTTTGTCAGGACAGCCAGAGCCAAAGGACTACCGGAACGGACTGTTATCGGTAAGCACGTCTTCAGAAATGCACTGCTACCAATTGTAACCATAATAATGTTCGACTTGGGCAGCATCGTTTTCGGGGGTGCTTACCTCACTGAGATTATATTTGGCATACCAGGTTTGGGACAAATATCCTTCAACGCCATCTTTGCCGATGACTACCCGGTTGTGGTCGCGGTGACCCTCATCGGCGCCTTTGTGGTATTGATGACCAACCTGGTCACCGACATCGCTTACACCTTCCTTGACCCCAGGATAAGATATGACTGAAGGGCAAAAATGGCTAACCTAATTACAAAGATTGGTCGGAAAAACTTAATCTTTATCTCCATCATGTCAATTCTATTGCTGATGGTCATATCAGACATCTTTTTTGTAGATAAAATAGTTGACGGCATTGTTTATTTCTACATTTTCTTCACTACCATAGCCATTTTCTATGTCATACCTCCACTATATGAAAATAGAAGATTAGTCAAGTATTACGGGGAGAGGGTCAAAAGAAATAGGCTTTCAGTATTTGGCGCCGTGTTCATACTATTTTTGATTATGATAGCCATAGTCGGTCCTTATTTGACCCTGGACCCTACCACAACCAACTTTGAAGAAAAAAACCTGCCTCCAGTCGGTCTGGCAATTGAGCAATCGGTTTATGACTTAAAAACGGGTGAATTTGTAACCGTAAAAACACCGGGAACCTGGGAGCACCCATTAGGCACCGATGACATGGGAAGAGATATGCTGGCAATGATGGTATCCGGGGCAAGGGTATCCTTACAGGTAGGTCTAATCGCTACCCTCATCGCCCTATTCCTGGGAACAGTTATTGGCGTATCATCCGCTTACCTGGGCGGCTGGGCAGATAATGTCCTGATGAGATTCACTGACATCATGATGACCTTTCCCTTCTTCCTGTTGCTGGTGCTTATCGTCTTCATTTTTGGACCTGATTTAACCCTGATAATGGTGATAATAGGTCTAACCGGATGGACAGGGGCTGCCAGGTTGGTCAGAAGCGAAGCATTATCACTCAGGACACGGGAATTTATAATGGCATCAAAATCCCTCGGGGCAAGTGGTCAAAGAATCATATTCCGGCATCTAATACCAAATATTATGAGCTCAATTATCGTGATAGCCACCCTGTCAATACCCGGGGTGATTCTGGCTGAGGCGGCGTTAAGCTTCATCGGTCTGGGTGACCCTACCGTAGCTAGTTGGGGCAGGGTTTTGCATGCTGGACAAGCCACTCTCGATATAGCCTGGTGGGTGGCTGTAGAGCCAGGGGTCATGCTTTTCTTGACGGTGCTAGCTTTTAACTTCTTGGGAGATGGTCTCAGGGATGCTTTTGACCCCAGGAGCGATGTCTATGGAAGCAAATAATGCAATATTAAAGGTCAGAGACCTGAAGACATATTTCTTTACCAGAAGGGGTGTAGTCAAGGCAGTAGACGGTATCAGCTTTGACCTCAACCAGGGGGAGACTTTGTGCATTGTTGGCGAGTCTGGATGCGGAAAAACGGTAACGGCACTATCAATATTAAGATTGGTGGAAAGTCCACCGGGTAAGATAATGTCTGGAGAGATATTATATCATGGCGAAGACCTGCTGAGATGTTCCGGCGAGAGGTTAAGGAGGATTAGGGGCAATAAAATAGCCATGGTATTTCAAGACCCGCTGTCTTCATTGAATCCGGTTCTTCCCATAGGGGAACAAATAACAGAACAGATAAAGCTCCACCTTAGACTTGGCCACAAGCCAGCGGTAGATAGAGCTATAAGCCTGATGAAGCAATTAGGCATCCCATCGGCTGAAAAAAGAATCCACGATTACCCACATCAGCTCTCCGGTGGTATGAAGCAGCGGGCAATGGTAGCCATGAGCCTGTCCTGCGACCCGGAAATCCTCATTGCCGATGAACCGACTACAGCCGTAGATGTTACCATAAAAGCCCAAATATTAGACATTTTCCGAGATTTAAAGAAAACAAGGCACATGTCCATCATGTTTATAACCCATGACTTCGGCGTGGTCGCTGAAGTCGCCGACCGGATTCTGGTGATGTATGGCGGCAGGCTTGTGGAAGCTGGCACAGCCCTGGATATATTCGATGACCCCGGGCACCCGTACACAGTCGGACTAATGAATTGCCTGCCCGATATTTCAACCACCAAGGATAGACTTAACCCTATACCCGGAACCATACCCAGTCTAATTGACTCCCCAGAGGGCTGCATTTTTTACCCGAGGTGCAGCAAGGTGATGAGGATTTGCCGGGAAGAAAAACCGGCTGAGGTTACTATTTCTGAGACACATAGTGTGGCTTGTCATCTATTCAAATAGGAAATTAAGGTCATGGCAGAACAAAACAATAAATTAATTGAAGTTAAAGACTTAAAGAAATATTACCCGATTACCGGTGGGTTAATTTCCAGACAAATCGGCGAGGTAAAGGCAGTTGACGGCGTGTCCTTTCACATAATGGAGGAGGAGTGCCTTGGCTTAGTCGGAGAGTCTGGATGCGGCAAGTCGACGCTGGGTAGAACACTACTGAGATTGGAAGAGCCGACAGGTGGTGAAATTCTATACAAAGGGAGTAATATCACAAAACTGGATAAGAAGGGGCTAAAGGGTTTGAGAAAAGAGATTCAGATGATATTCCAGGACCCCCAGTCTTCGCTTGACCCCAGAATGACCATCGGCGATTCTATAGGCGAAGCATTGCTCCTCCACGGGGTGAGAAACGAGAAGGAGCGCTTAGAACAGGTGCAGGCTTTACTGGAACGTGTTGGGCTAGAGCCATCTTATGCGACGCGATACCCCCATGAATTCAGCGGAGGGCAAAAGCAGCGCATCGGCATTGCCCGGGCTCTTGCCGTAAATCCAAAACTGATTGTAGCCGACGAGCCGGTGAGTGCCCTGGATGTATCAATCCAGGCCCAGATTCTAAACCTGCTAATGGATTTACAGGATGAAGAGAGGCTAGCCTATTTGTTCATTGCCCACGATTTGTCGGTCATAAAGCATATATCGCATAGAATCGCCGTGATGTATCTGGGCAAAATTGCTGAACTGGCAAATAAAACAGATATTTTCGAACGTCCGTTACATCCGTACACCCAGGCGTTGTTATCAGCAGTGCCTATCCCCAACCCGCACCAGGAGAAAAAGAGAATTCTGTTAACCGGGGATATGCCCTCTCCTATTAACCCGCCGAGCGGGTGCCGCTTCCACACCAGGTGCCATAAAGTACTACCGATTTGCAGTCAGCAAGAACCTGAAATAGTGGAGCTTGAAACAGGTCATTTTGTCGCCTGTCATTTATACAGTAAAGACCGTGAACTGTCTTCCTAACCGAATTTTTGTTGCTTAAATGAAGGAATTACTGTAGCGGCTGTTTAATACCTTTAGAAAGGAGGTAAAAACAAATGGTAAAAAAGGTAATAATTGGTGTGTTAGCTTTCCTTATAGTTGTTATCGGGGCGCTTGGTGTTTATTCTTTTTATCTCAATAAAGAAATTGTCGCCTTGACCGAACTCCAGAAGGAAACTGGCCGCCAAATTATGGGCTTGCACAGTAGTATCAACACCCTGGGTCAAGACATAGCCAGCCAGATTGAACAAGCCGGTAAAAAAACAGCCAGCCAGATTGAAGAGGCAAGAGAGCAAACCACCAGCCAAATTGAGGATTTAGACAATAGAATTGGTGTCCTTAGCACCGAAGCTGCCGGTATTCCCTCTATAGATGTTAAGCGCCTCAACGAAGAAATCAAGCCGGGTGTAGTTGAAGTTGTGACTGAGATTACAGGAACAACGGGAGCAACCAGCTCAGGATTTATCTTTGACCCTCAGGGCTATATAATAACTGCTTATCATGTAGTTGAGGAAGCAACCCGGATTGAAGTTATTCTATATGACGGCACAATTAGCCAAGCCTCAATCGTAGGTTACTGTCCTTATAGTGACGTCGCTGTGTTAAGACTTCACCGACCACGGAATATTTATGCCCTAACACTGGGGGATTCCGACAATGTTGCCATTGGCAACCCGGTCATAGCTATTGGGCACCCGTTTAACCTGCGAGGAACGGTTACCTCAGGGATTGTAAGCCAAAGAGACAGGTACGTCAACGTAAAAGACTACACAGGTAAAACCCGCTGGGTGCCTAATCTGATTCAATGTGATGTAGCCATAAACTTTGGCAACTCAGGAGGACCGCTGGTGAACTCAAGAGGCGAGGTTATTGGATTGACTACAGCCAGGATTGACCCCAAGGAAGGGGAGGGAATTTACTATTTTGTGTCTTCCAACAAATTCAAAAGAGTTGCCCAGTCCATAATTGAGCACGGCTACTTTGACTATCCCTGGCTCGGGGTAGAAATTACCGACCTTACTCCAGGTGAGGCACGAGCCAGAAATCTGGATACAACGAATGGCATCCTGGTTGGTGGAGTTTTTGCTAAAAGCCCAGCGTCACTAGCCGGAGTCAGTGTTGATGATATTATAGTCGCTATGGATGGGATTCCACTCCGTAATGTGGCTGACCTCACCAGTTACTTGGGGGAACATAAAAGCCCAGACGAAACGACTATTCTCAGGGTAATCCGGGACGGAGAAAGGGTTGAAATACCGGTGAAATTAGGCAAGCGGACGCCTTAAACCAATCTAGGGCGGGAGGGAAGAAAGATAACGGTTGCTAGACAATGTCCAACAGGTATAAGTAACCACATCTGGACAATTGAAGAGATAGTAAAGTTAGTAGAGTGATGTTGATAGAGGCTTTTAAGCAAATATGCTAAGGTTTAGACGATACTATTCGATTGGATTTTAGAAATATTGCATCTGAGCGTAGCGTTTCTGAGACCTTTACCTTTTCGGCAAAAGAAGCATTTGCACGCTTTTTATCTAAAGCAGACCTCGCTTTTTCACGTGCCTGCCAGAACTCTTTTGTATTTTTCAAGTAAGTTATTTTGGTCATTATCAAATCTCTGAATGATACCAAGCAACAAATCTTTATTAGCCTTCTTAAGAAGGCTCTTCACTCTAATTATATCTTTATCACGAAAAGCTGTCAAATATAACGCTATCAAATATTCAACATTAACAAATTTACTACTAACGCCCTCAAGCTCTACTATATTAGCCTCTTCAATTGCACTATTAAAAAGCGGGCTTATGTAATTAGGCAAAAATTGAACTGGCATATCTTCAATGAAAATATATACATTTTCAATCTTAGCCCCTTTATTGCGGAAGTGTTCATATAGATTGTGATAATCGTTTTCACTGGGGAATATCACCAATACATCTAAATCATAAGTAGTTATTGGTATATCATAAAACATTGCAGCATAGCCGCCGCCTATTGCATAGTCCTGAATAATCCCTACTGCTTTCAGGTCATTAAGACTAATTAAAACTTCCCTAAGCCCCATTCCTACCACCTAGTATTGGTATTATAATATCATACGCAAAATACCTCAAGTTGACCCACTACCCTAAAAAGAGCTTATTTGACAATAAACAGGCATTATGTTATGTTGTATGAACTGAGCTGAGGATGGGATTCTGGAGTTTTTAGTCCGTCCCCCGTGGGACGGCTTTTTTTAATTGTGGTATTATAGATAGCGGAGGTGATATGAAAAGCGATGCCGTTAAACGGGGCATAGAGCGTGCCCCACACCGCGCTCTACTGCACGCCGTAGGCTGGCGACAAGCTGAAATAGATAAGCCTTTAATAGGCATTATTAATAGCTTTAGTGAGATTGTCCCCGGGCACATACACCTACGGGACATTGCTGAGGCAGTTAAAGCTGGGGTGCGTAGTGGCGGGGGTATTCCCTTTGAGGTTAATACTATCGCCGTGTGTGACGGCATTGCTATGAACCACCCAGGTATGAAATATAGTCTGCCCAGCCGAGAACTAATTGCTGATTCAGTCGAGATAGTGGCTGAGGCTCACGCCTTTGATGCCTTAGTCTTTATCCCTAACTGTGACAAGATAACCCCCGGGATGCTGATGGCAGCGGTGAGACTAAATCTACCGGCTATCTTTGTCAGTGGTGGCCCAATGCTGGCCGGGCGCCTGAGCACTAATAACGAAGTTAGGCTAGTTGACATTGGCTCTGTTTTTGAGGCAGTAGGTAAGGTAACTGTTGGGAAAATGACTGAGGAGGAATTAGAGCAATTGGAGCAGGTGGCTTGCCCTGGTTGCGGTAGCTGTGCCGGAATGTTTACCGCCAATACCATGAATTGCCTGACTGAGGCACTGGGAATGGGACTACCCGGTAATGGTACCATTCCAGCGGTTGATGCCCGGCGGCGTCAGCTAGCTAATGAGGCTGGACAACAGGTGATGGAGCTTTTAGCCCGTGATATTCGGCCGCTGGACATCGTAAATAAAGACTCAATTTATAATGCCTTTACTGTTGATATGGCATTAGGCGGTAGCACTAATTCAGTTTTGCATTTGATGGCAGTGGCTCATGAGGCAGGGGTTGACTTCCCTCTCGTCAAGGTAAATGAGATAAGTGAGCGCACTCCTTACCTATGTAAGCTATCTCCAGCCGGTGACTATCGCATTGAGGATTTAGACCGGGCTGGTGGCATAGCTGCGGTGATGAAGGAGTTACACGGGTTGTTAAACTTAGCGTCAACGACAGTATCAGGAAAATCGGTGGCTGAGATTATCGCTGACAGCCAAGTTGTGGATAAAGAGCTTATCCGCTCTACTGCCAGTGCTTACTCAGCTACAGGAGGTATTGCTATCCTTTTTGGTAATCTGGCGCCAGATGGAGCCGTGGTAAAGAGGGCAGCAGTAGTCCCTCCAATGTTGGTTCACCGTGGACCAGCCAGGGTATTTGACTCTGAAGAAGAGGCTACCTCAGCAATTATGAGTGGCAGCATAAAGCCGGGTGAAGTGGTAGTTATTCGTTACGAAGGTCCTAAAGGAGGACCAGGGATGAGGGAGATGCTCACCCCTACTTCTCTACTGAGCGGTATGGGCATGGATAAAGAGGTAGCCCTTATCACCGATGGGCGGTTTTCTGGAGCCACTCGTGGTGCCGCTATTGGGCATGTCTCCCCGGAGGCAGCCAGCCGGGGGCCTATCGCTGCCTTAACTGATGGCGATATAATTAAGATTGATATTCCTAACTATAGGCTCGATGTAGAGCTTAGTGATGAAGAGATAGCTAATCGTCTGGCTCATCTTGCTGAGTGTGCGCCTAAAGTGAAAACAGGCTATCTCAGGTATTACGCCGAAAAAGTATGTTCAGCTAACACTGGAGCGGTGTTTCAGAAGTAGTGGGGAAATGCAAATCACATATGACACGAAAGCCGATGCCATGTATATAAAGTTTTGTGATGGCGAGTTTGTCGCCAACAAAGAGGTTGAGGAGGGGATTATCATTGATATGGGCAAGGGTAACGTCCTCCTGGGGATTGAAATTTTGGAGGCAAGTACCCGCTTCCGACCGGAAGACTTAGCTAGGGTAGAGATTCAGATGCCTTTAAACTTAGCAGCCTCAATCTGAAGAAGGAGGAAAGAAATGGCCCAAGCATACAAGATGAACGAAGACGAAAAGCTGAAATTAAAAGGAGTACCACTAGCGGTAAGAAGCAGCAAACACAAAGATATTGTCATTGTCGGAGCTGTGAAAAGCCATAAAACTAGACGAAGGTCTTAGAAAAGGGAGGAGGAGACGTATTATGAAGATGACAGGTGCTCAGATTTTATGTGAGAGCCTGGTAAGGGAAGGGGTTGAGGTTATTTTCGGTATCCTTGGCGGGTCTGTTTTACCGCTATATGATACCTTGCCTCAATATCCTCAGCTTCGCCATATTCTGGTGCGTCATGAGCAGGGTGCTGCCCATGCCGCTGATGGCTATGCTAGAGTTTCAGGAAAGGTAGGGGTATGCATGGCTACCTCTGGTCCTGGGGCTACTAACCTGGTAACCGGGATTGCCAATGCTTACCTTGATTCATCACCGATAGTAGCTATAACCGGTCAGGTAGCCAGACCCTTTATTGGCAAGGATGCTTTCCAGGAGATAGACATTACCGGTATAACTCTACCTATTACCAAGCATAACTATCTTGTCCTTGATGTCGGCTCACTGGCTAAAATAGTTAAGGAGGCATTCCATCTGGCTAGAAGTGGACGACCCGGACCGGTACTTATTGACCTGCCGCGAGATGTTCAAATAGAGCAGACGGAATTCCACTACCCGAGCAAGGTGGATTTACCCGGCTACAAGCCAACGCTCCAGGGGCACCCGGCACAGATTAAGAAGGCGGCAAAGCTTATCAATGAAGCTCAGCGACCTCTCATTATTGCCGGAAGGGGAGTGATTATCTCCGGAGCCTATGCTGAACTTAAGCAACTGGCAGAGACAGCACAAACACCGGTTATTACCACTTTATTGGGTATTAGTTGTTTCCCTGAGTCTCACGTTCTAAGCTATGGAATGCTGGGTATGCACGGTATGGCTTATGCCAACATGGCGGTTAGTACTGCTGACCTTATTATTGCTATCGGGATGAGGTTTGACGATAGAGCCACGGCTAAGGTAAGCGCCTTTGCTCCTCATGCCCACATTATCCATATTGATATTGACCCGGCAGAAATCGGCAAAAACGTGCGTGTGGATGTACCTATTGTCGGTGATGCGAAGATGGTTCTAAACGCATTAAATAAACTTGTCTCCGCCACCGAGCATATTGATTGGGTTCGTCAGCTTGATGATTGGCGAAGGGAACACCCGTCAACAGAAATTAGGGACAGTGAAGAACTTCTGCCCCAGTTTGTCATTCGCAAAATATATGAGGTAACCCAGGGCGAGGCTATTATTGTTACTGGAGTAGGTCAGAACCAGATGTGGGCAGCTCAACACTACTGGTATAATAAACCAAACAGCTTAATCTCGTCAGGCGGCTTGGGGACTATGGGTTTTGGCTTGCCAGCAGCTATGGGGGCTAAAGTAGGTTGTCCTGATAGCACTGTTTGGTGTATTGACGGTGATGGCAGCTTTCAGATGACCATACAGGAGTTAGCCACCATAGCTCAGGAGAATATTGCAGTTAAGATAGCCATCCTGAATAATGGCTATTTGGGAATGGTGAGGCAATGGCAGGAACTATTTTACCAAAGACGCTATGTAGCTACACCACTGAGTGGTCCCGACTTTGTCAAGGTTGCCGAGGCATACGGCATTCCGGCATTAAGGGTTAAACGCAGGGAAGAAGTGGTTCCAGCTATTGAGCAAGCTATGGAGGAGCCAGGTCCTTTCATAATAGATTTTATGATAGAGCCGGAGGAGAACGTTTATCCTATGGTGCCGCCGGGGGCATCTTTAGCTGAGGTTCTTGAGGAACCTAAGGCAGAGACAAAAGTCCTCTCTGATTCCCGTAAGCTTCCGGTGAGCAATATCTGAGCCTAGAAAAGAGGTGACAACATGGCCACGACGAAGCATACCCTAGTTGCCCTGGTAGCGGATAAGCCCGGAGTGCTTAACCGGGTAGCTAGCCTTTTTAGACGACGAAGCTTTAATATTGAAAGTATTGCCGTTGGGCATAGCGAACTACCTCACTTATCGCGCATGACCATTGTCGTCGGTGGGGCAGCTACCATGGTGGAGCAGGTCAGAAAGCAGTTAGATAAGGTGGTGGATGTGGTCAAGGTCATTGAACTCAGCGGAGATAACACAGTTGCTCGGGAACTGGCATTGATTAAAGTAAAAACCACCCCTGCCACCAGAAGTGAGATTATACAAATTGTGGATATATTTAGGGCAAATATAGTAGATGTTGCCTCTGATTCAGTAACAGTAGAGGTTACTGGCGATGAGGAGAAAATTGACTCCCTCTTTAATCTGCTTCGTGGTTTTGGCATCAAGGAAATAGCCAGGACTGGTCGTATAGCTATGGCTAGGGGTAGCTGAGACTGGCTACTTATACCAGAGGCAAAAACATCTTAGAGGTCTTTATCAGGGGAAGTTTGAAGGGGCGAAGCCCCTTTGAGAACTACCCTCCCCCTCATAAAAAGAAGATATTCCTATCATGGAGAGGGGGATAAAGGGGGTGAGGTTGATAAATAAAACAAAAGGAGACAACTTATGGCTAAGATATACTATGATAGTGATTGCAACCTAACACTGCTTGACGGCAAGGTAGTTGGCATTATCGGCTATGGCAGTCAGGGACATGCCCACGCTCAAAACCTCAGGGATAGCCGCTGTCAGGTAATAGTGGCTGAAGCTGAGGGAAGCCAGGGGTGGAAGAATGCCCAAGATGCTGGCTTCAAGGTGCTTAATGCGGATGATGTAGCAAAAGAGGCGGATATTATTGTAATGCTGGCGCCGGATACTTTACAGCGAGGCATCTATTACGGCTCAATTGAAAAGGGGCTAGCTCCAGGGAAGATGCTGATGTTTGCTCATGGCTTTAACATCCACTACGGGCAAATCGTCCCGCCACCCGACATTGATGTTACTATGATAGCCCCCAAATGCCCGGGGCATATGCTGAGGCAACTTTACACTGAAGGGATAGGACCGCCAGCAATAGTTGCTGTCCATCAGGACGCCTCAGGCAAGGCGATGGCTCTAGCCCTTGCCTATGCCAAGGGCATCGGCTGTAGCCGAGCCGGGGTCATAGAGACCACCTTCGCCGAAGAGACCGAGACTGACCTGTTTGGTGAGCAGACAGTGCTGTGCGGTGGGGTTTCAGCTCTGGTAAAGGCAGGGTTTGAGACACTGGTCAACGCCGGCTATCAGCCGGAGATAGCCTACTTTGAGTGCTTCCATGAGCTTAAGCTTATTGTTGACCTGATGTATCAGGGTGGCTTAAACTATATGCGCTACTCGGTCAGCGATACTGCCGAGTATGGTGACTATACCCGGGGACCGCGGGTAATTGATGACATGGTTAAGGATGAGATGGAGCAAATCCTGGCCGAGATTCAGGACGGTAGCTTTGCCAAAGAGTGGATTTTGGAAAACCAGGCTGGTCGCCCGGTCTACAATGCCCTGAAGCGTATGGATGAAGAACACCTTATTGAGGAGGTTGGAGCCGAGCTGCGCCAGATGATGCCGTGGCTTAAGAAATAACGGGAGAGTCTGAGGTATTAAAATGGCCATTCCTTCAGAAAAGGACATAGAGCTACCGCTACTTCAAGAAATAGAAGCTGCTGGTGGGCAGGCAAAACCGTCAGACCTATATGATAAGGTGGCTAAGCATTTTCCTCAGCTAACCCCTGCTGACCAAAAAGCCACACACCCAAGAAGCGGTCTGCTTATCTGGGCAAATAGAGTTGCGTGGGCTCGGCAGCATTTGGTTAATAAAGGTGAGTTGGATGCCTCCATCCGAGGAACTTGGAAAATTACTGAAAAGGGAAGAGCAAGGCTGGGAGTGGTATCTCCTCCTTCTTTACCAACGCCTACACCTTCAACAATTGGACAATTATTAGATAAGGAGAGGCAGCAAGTTCGTACCCAGCTACACGAATTGTTGATGAATTTACATCCGCAACAATTTGAGGCTTTTGCAGGAAAACTTCTTGAGAGTGTAGGCTTTACAGATGTTGAGGTTACAAAATATGTAGGGGACGGCGGCATTGATGGCTACGGGAATCTTGAGATGGGCGTGGTAAAGGTTAAAGCTGCTTTTCAGGTTAAGCGCTGGCGTAACAATGTGCCCCCTGCAGACATAAACCAGTTCCGTGGTGCTATTCAAGGGGAATTTGACCAAGGAATTTTTATCACTACTTCGGACTTTTCAGACGAGGCGAAGAAAGTATCTAGCAAGCGAGGGGCAGTTCCCATTGTTTTAATTAACGGGGAGAGAATTGTGAATATTATGCTGGAGAAGGGACTAGGAGTTAGACAGGAGCCGTTGACTGTAGCTAGAATTGACGACGAATTTTTCACAGCCTTTGGTACTACTGAAGAGGAGTTGACTTAAGGGAGTCAAACATGGACAAAGTTATAATCTTTGATACTACCTTAAGGGATGGGGAGCAGGCGGCGGGGGGAACGCTGAATGTACAGGAGAAACTGGAAATAGCCAGGCAACTGGAGAAGCTTGGCGTAGATGTTATCGAGGCTGGCTTCCCTATTAGCTCCCAAAGCGACTTTGAGGCAGTAAGGCTTATTGCCAAAGAAGTCCACACCCCGGTAATTTGTGCCCTGGCCCGGGCTCACCCTGACGATATAGACCGGGCTTGGGAAGCAGTCAAGAAAGCTAAGTATCCACGGATTCACGTGTTTCTTTCCGCTTCAGATATACACCTCCTTCATCAACTAAAAAAGAGTCGTGACGAGATTCTTGAGACCTCCAAGGATATGGTAGCTCGGGCTAAGCAATACACTGATGATGTAGAGTTTTCACCGATGGATGCCAGCCGAACTGAGCCTGAATATATCTATCAAATCCTGGAGGCAGTTATTGACGCTGGCGCCACCACAGTTAATATCCCTGATACCGTGGGCTATGCTATCCCTGATGAGTTTGGCGGACTCATTGAAGGAATCCTCCAGAATGTGCCCAATATCACCCAGGCTGTAGTCAGCGTTCACTGCCATAATGACCTGGGTCTAGCCGTAGCTAATAGCCTGGAATCGCTCAAGCGGGGGGCAAGACAGGTAGAGTGCACCATTAATGGCATCGGGGAAAGGGCAGGCAACGCCTCACTTGAGGAGATTGTAATGGCTATCAACACCCGCAAGGACTTTTTTAACCTGAGTACCAATATCGATACCAGGCAAATCTATAGGACGAGCCGGCTGGTAAGTGAGCTAACCGGTTTTCTGGTTCAGCCTAACAAGGCAATTGTTGGCGCCAATGCCTTCCGCCACGAGTCAGGGATTCACCAGGACGGTGTCATTAAGATGCCGATAACCTATGAAATAATCGACCCCAGAACAGTGGGCATCCCAGCCAGCAGCCTGGTGCTGGGTAAACTTAGCGGGCGGCATGCCTTCAAGGAGCGACTGGCGGAATTAGGCTATAGCCTGAGCGAGGACGCCTTTAACCGAGCCTTCTCAGCGTTTAAAGAGCTGGCTGATAAAAAGAAGGGAATTACCGACCGAGATATTGAATCCCTTATTGCCCAGGAGCTACGCACTGTCTCTGAAGTCTATCACCTCGACCGCCTCCAAGTATCTTGTGGAGATAGGGGTATTCCCACCGCTGCTGTCAGGCTTATTGCCCCTGATGGTCAGGTTCTAGCCGATGCTGCCCTGGGCACAGGTCCGGTTGATGCGGTATGTAAGGCTATTAACCGGCTAGTGGGAGTGCCTAATACACTTACCGAATTTAGTGTCAAATCAGTAACCGAAGGCATTGATGCTATTGGTGAGGTGCTGATAAGGATAGAGAGTGAGGGTATAACCTATACCGGACGAGGTGCTGATACTGACATTATTGTCGCCAGCGCCAAAGCCTATGTGAATGCCCTTAATAGATTATTGGCAGCTAAGAAAGCGGCTGGCTAGGTTTCTAACCGGAGGTGCTGAGGTGGGAATTGAGGTAGAGATGATTCTGCGCTTCCTGCTGGTGGCAGCCCTGGGAGCCATTATTGGCTACCAGCGAGAGAGAGCCGACAAACTAGCAGGCTTAAGAACTCATATCCTTATCTGTGTAGGTGCTGCCCTATTTACCATAGCTTCTCTTTATGGGTTTGGCGCTACTGCTGGCACTACTGCTGACGCTAATCTCCTAGTAGCTAAACGGAGGCATGGAGCTTGAGTTTCGGATGGGAGATACTCATCGCATTGGTGATCGCGTTCCTTGGCGGTTATGCAGGTATTGCGGGAGGTCCTTTCATCGTATTCTTGCTTTCCAGCTTGTTGGGCTACTCTCAACATTCAGCACAAGGCACTGTGCTGGCAATGATGTTGGGTCCAATGACAATTCTTCCAGTGGTTTACGGATGGGAGATTGTTCGCAAGAGAATGAAAGAAATCATAATCTCTGTCTTTGCATATATGACCTTCTCCTTGGCGGGAGCTGAAATTGCTTATCTATTCAGCTCTCCAGCACTAAAGTTGGTCTTTGGGGCGTGTATTAGCATCCTTGGCACCGCATATATCCTTTTTTCTATCAAGCATGTTGGCACTGTGCACAATAGTAATAAAAATCTCTCACTTATGTCAATGGCACTCATCGGGGTATTTGTCGGGACGGTGGGAGGCATGTCAGGAATAGGTGCCGGAATACTTCTGGTTCCCATTTTAACAATGGGCCTAGAAATAGAGCAGCACGAGGCACAGACAATGTCCCTTGCAATTCTCCTGCCTCCTGTAAGCTTAGGAGCAGTAGTCAAATACGGACTCATAGAGAATGATATCATCTGGCCTGCTGCCGGCCTAATGCTTCTTGCCTACGCCATTACCTCCGGCCTAGGATATAAGTTTAGTTTTCGGCACAGTACCCTCGTGCTGCGAACCGTCCTTTCTGTCCTGTTGATATTGGCAGGGAGTATTGCTATCGTTCAGGGCATCGGACTCTTTTGAGGAGGTGAGAGAAATGAAGATTGTTGTGACTGAGCGTTTGAGAGAAACTCTTCGATTCCTAAGAGATATTGGCGTGGGTGTCATCGCTATCCTTGGCTCTGGGTGGACGGTATATGCAGCTTGGGATGAGTTTAAGGAATTGGGAATTGCAATCATCCTGTTCCTGGCACTGATATTTGCCGTCTGGTTTTACTACCATAGGAAGATTAGATCGGCACCATATTTGAAAGCAGGTGCAGAGGCGGAAGTAGAAGCAATAAAACTGCTTAGGGCAACCAATGAAAGTTTACATTACTATGGTGGTGTTAGCTTCATAAGTGTTTCTAAAGAGTGGCATGATGAGTATGTCAAGAAGTTAGAGAGCGAGACCACAATAATGCGATTCTTGGATACAATATCTCTCAATGAAATGAGGGAATTACTTAAACAGGCAATGCCTATTGAAGACGTCGAACCATTGCTTAACGAGTATCGCACATGGGCTACAACTCATTGCGACAATCTTAAGAAGAGGATCCAACACAACTGCTTTTTCGATTTTAAAGGGGCACCAATTTGGAGGTATGGGCTTCACTGCATAATCTTTGATAGAAAACATATTGTCCTACCATTTGCTTCAGGTGAGACTAGGAAAGCTGTTTTCATCCCGAATTGTCCTGAGATAGCCAATGCACTAGCCCACTGCTTTGAATGGTTGGTAACGGATTTTGGCTTAGACTCTATGAATGACGAACGATTAGCAACGAGAGTAGGTTTATCACAAACATCTGTAGAAAAAGAATGAATTACTCGATTGTAATATTGATTGTATTATTTCTGCCTTACTCTATCCGATGAGAGCTGAGCTTAAGCCTTTAATTTCTTAATTGGTCTGAAGAAAGGGAGCTATATTGACTCTAGCTGAAAAGATACTCGCTGCCCACACCGATAAAAAGAAGCTAAGCCCGGGCGAATTGATAAATGTCAGGGTAGACTTAATTTTAGCCAATGATATTACCGCCCCCATTGCCATAAGGGAGTTTCAACGAATCGGGATAGGTAAGGTCTTTGACCCCAAAAAGGTAGTAATGGTGCCTGACCACTTCGTGCCTAATAAGGACATTGCCTCTGCCGAGCAGGCGAAGCTGATGCGGGAGTTTGCCCGTGAGCAGGGACTAATATACTTTGAAGTAGGTCAAGCCGGTATTGAGCATGTGCTTCTGCCCGAACAGGGCTTGGTGCTACCTGGTGATGTAGTTATCGGGGCTGATTCACACACCTGCACCTACGGTGCTTTAGGAGCCTTTGCTACCGGTATGGGGTCAACCGATATTGCCGCCGCCATGGCAACTGGTGACATCTGGATGAAAGTGCCAGCGACTATCAAGATGGTTTACCATGGAAGTTTGGGGGAATGGGTGGGGGGTAAGGACTTAATCCTGCATACTATCGGCAATATTGGTGTTGATGGTGCCCTGTACTCGGCAATCGAGTTTACCGGCGAGGCAATAGATGCCCTCTCCATAGATGGACGATTCACTATGGCAAATATGGCGATTGAAGCTGGAGCCAAAGCCGGTATTTTTAGAGTAGATAATAAGACACAACTTTACATCAAGTCCCGGGCAAAACGTCCTTATCTAGTTTACGAACCAGACATTGATGCTGAATACTCCCAGGTCATTGACTATGATGTCTCTGGCATTGAGCCACAGGTTGCCCTGCCCCATTCACCAGCCAATACTAAACCGGTTAGCCAGGTAGGTAATGTGCAAATCGACCAAGCCGTGATTGGTAGCTGCACCAATGGTCGTCTGGAAGATTTGCGGTTTGCTGCCCGGATATTGAAGGGGAGGAAGGTACACCCGAGAGTGCGCTGCATTATTATCCCCGGCTCACAGCAGGTATATCTTGATGCCCTGGTTGAAGGACTAATTGAGATATTTATAAAGGCTGGCGCTGTGGTCAGCCCTCCCACCTGTGGTCCCTGTCTTGGCGGTCACATGGGGGTTCTAGCCGATGGTGAGCGGTGCATCTCCACCACCAACCGCAACTTTGTCGGCAGGATGGGCAGCCCCAAGTCAGAGGTCTACCTGTCTAATCCGGCAGTTGCCGCCGCCAGCGCCGTAACTGGCAGGATTGCCAGCCCTGAAGAGTTGTTGTGAAGATAGGAATTATTGTGAATTCGAACGACTCAGAAACGGTATGGAATGCTTTTCGATTCGGAAATTTTGCCTTGGCAATCGGTGACGAAGTAAGAGTATTCTTAATCGGTAAGGGCGTGGAAGCTGAGTCGCTTGATACGGATAAGTTCGATGTAGCAGAGCAACAGCACACATTTGTTAAGGATGGTGGGAAGATATTTGCCTGTGGCACGTGTCTCAACATTCATCAATTAGAAGCTTCAGAAATGTATACTGTCGCAACACTCAATGACCTCTATGAGATAATAAAGGAAAGTGATAGGATTATAACATTCTGAACGCGTAGCTGTGCAATTAACATCAGGTTCAAGGAGGAAGCCGTGGCTAAAACACGCAAAAGCTGGCGAGAAAAATTAGCAGATAGTAAAGGGCTGCCAAAAGTCGCAGAAATCACTGATAAATTGAGTAAAAGATGGGGAGCAGGGACGGTTGTCATTCCGGCACCGGAAGAAGTAGATGAAATCATGAAAAAAGTTCCTGGAGGTAAACTTACTACAATAAACCAAATCCGTACGATACTTGCCCAAAAACACGGTGCTTCAATCGGTTGCCCGATAACCACTGGAATTTTTGCCTGGGTTGCGGCTAATGCAGCCGAGGAAGCGGCAGCAGAAGGAGAGAAAAATATTACTCCATACTGGCGGACACTAAAATCTGGAGGAGAACTCAACCCAAAATATCCGGGAGGTTTAGAAGCGCAGGCTGCCCATTTGAAAGAAGAGGGACATATTATTGAGCCGGGCAAAGGTAAGAAACCACCCAAGGTAAAAGACTTTGAAAAGGCTTTACAGGTACTATAATTAGCCTTCCATAGCTCTTATCTTATCTAGCCTTCGCTGGTGTCTTCCACCCTCAAACTCAACGGTAAGAAAAGTGTTAACGATTTCACGTACTGTATCTTGTGCCAGCCCCTCCCCCAGACAGAGGATATTGGCATCATTGTGCTGGCGAGCCCGGCGAGCGCTGAAGGCATCATGACATAGGGCAGCCCTTATCCCCTTAACCTTATTTGCGGTAATACTCATGCCAATGCCTGTGCTGCATATCAAAATACCGCGTTCCGAATTACCCTTGGAAACTGCCTCAGCTACTTTTCGGGCAATATCTGGATAGTCAACTGAGTCATCAGTGTAACAGCCAAAGTCTTCATAGCTATGCCCTGTTTGACTAATTAGCTCTATAACAAATTGCTTGAGGTTCAGCCCCCTGTGGTCACAGCCAACAGCAATACGCACTACTCGGCCTCCTTCTCTCAACACAATACTCCCGCATACTTTCTCAAGCTCCTCAATTGATATAGCCCCTTCCCGCAAGACTACCGGCGTTTCTCCGGTCACATCAACTATAGTGGATTCTCTACCCCCCAGGCATCGTCCACCATCAATAACTAAATCTACCTTATCACCAAACTGAGAATAGACCTCATCAGCAGTAACTGCACTTGGTTTACCACTCAGATTAGCACTGGTGCCCACGATAGGAGCCTCCACACCCTGGACAAGGGCAACCGGAACCGGATGGTCAGGAATGCGAACGGCTACGGTCACACCACCAGCAGCGATAATATCAGGTACTGAGCTGGACTTATACAAAACTAATGTCAGGGCACCAGGCAGGAACTTAACAGCTAAGAGCCAGGCAATCCGGGGCACCGGCTCAGCCACCTCAGCTATCTGTGATGGGTGAGCAAGAAGCAACGGGAGCGCCATATTGCGTGGTCGCTCCTTTAGCTGATAAACCCGCGCCACCGCCTGAGGAATGGTAGCACAAGCTCCCAGACCATAGACAGTATCCGTAGGAAAGGCAACAATCCCTCCCCCCTTAAGGATGGAAATACCACTATCAATCTGCCTTTGAATTTTTGAAGGAAACTTGATTAGCATTGCCCTGTCTAATAATTCCCCTACTTGACGATAGTATATCATAGTGATAATCTGTATTCTATAAACATGTCTAAAAACAAAGCAAAACAAATGCCAAATGAGAGCCACCGGGTAGCTACCAGTGGCGATATTGAAGTCTCCACCTATCTGGAAATTGCCAAGGAGATGGGCGGTGAGCAGCCGACTGCGCCCGAGGAAGCAATATCTCCTGCTGAGCGTGAGGCTATAGTCGTCATTGACTTTGGCTCACAGTACAGCATGCTAATCGCCCGACGAGTCCGCGAGTGCCAGGTATATTGTGAGCTGGTACCCCATGATACCCCCTGGGAGAAGATAGCCCCGTTAAATCCCACGGGGTTCATCCTTTCTGGGGGTCCAGCCAGTGTCTATGAACCGGGTGCACCCCTGGCTCCGGCTTACGTCTATGAAAGTCATTTACCAGTACTGGGCATATGCTACGGGATGCAAGTCCTCACCAAACAACTGGGCGGACAGGTTACACCGGGAACAAAGCAGGAGTATGGTCATGCTATCCTTCACCTGAGTGAAGTTGATTCGCCTTTGTTTGCCGATTTACCTGTCTCCACCCCGGTATGGATGAGCCACGCTGATAAAATCGAGGAAATGCCGCCCGGTTTCAGAGCCTTAGCCTATACCGAAAACTCGCCCCTTGCTGTTATGGGCAATGGAGAAGGAATATTCGGTCTCCAGTTTCACCCTGAGGTAGCCCATACCCCTGAGGGAAAGACAATTCTAAGAAATTTTGTCTACCGAATATGTGGCTGCCAGGGAAACTGGACAATGGGCAACTTCGTAAATGCGAGCATAGACAGGATTAAGCAGCAGGTAGGTGACGGCAAGGTCATCAGCGCCCTCTCGGGAGGGGTTGATTCGGCAGTAGTCGCCACCCTCATCCACAAGGCTATCGGTGACCAGCTTACCTGCATCTTTGTTAACAATGGGCTACTGCGCCGTGAAGAGGTAGAAAGAACCTTTAATGTCTTCCGACTTAACTTAGGTATGAACATTATCTATGTTGATGCCACTGAAAGATTCCTTCGCCGCTTAAAAGGAATAATAGACCCGGAGCTGAAGCGCAAGGCGGTAGGTGAGGAATTTATTAAAGTATTTGAGGAGGAAGCCAGTAAGATAGGTAAGGTTGATTTCCTGGCTCAGGGAACGCTCTACCCTGATGTCATTGAGAGCATCTCCTCGGTAACCAGCGCCTCAGCCAAGATAAAGACCCACCACAATGTTGGTGGGCTGCCAGCTAAGATGACACTTCAACTGATTGAACCACTGCGCTACCTATTTAAGGACGAGGTTCGCCAGGTAGGGCTGGAGCTTGGCCTCCCTGAGGAGATGGTATGGCGGCAGCCCTTCCCCGGACCGGGCTTAGCTATTCGTATTATCGGTGAAGTAACCAGGGAAAAGCTGGAGATACTGCGTGGCGCTGACTTCATTGTAATGAACGAGATTAAGAAGGCAAAGCTATACCGCCAGCTGTGGCAAAGCTTCGCCATACTCACCGATGTCAAATCGGTAGGGGTAATGGGAGACTACAGAACATATGGCTATCTGATTGCCGTCCGTTCCGTAAACAGCGAGGACGCTATGACTGCCGACTGGTCACGCCTCCCCTACGACCTGCTGGCTCGCATTTCCAACCGCATAGTCAACGAAGTGCCCGGGGTAAACCGGGTAGTCTATGATATAACCTCCAAACCCCCGTCAACCATAGAGTGGGAGTAAGGGTAGCTTGCGCAGAGAGGGAAAAAGAGTGGAAGGGAAGATAAAAGTTGACTGAAGAAGTACCAAGAGATAAGAAATCGGATTTAATTAATCAGATTTTGGAAATTGAGCTTCAATGGTTCTTAAACGTAAACGCTGAAGCTGGTGCCGAATGCCAGCAACACCCGGAGGCATTTAAGCTTATCCGAGGCAGCACTTTCGAGACCTGGTCTGAAGAAATCCTGGCATTGTATCTAGAGCATTTAGTTGATGCCCAAAGCAAAGGGAAAAACTTGGTGAGAGAGAAATATGCCAAGATTGAGGGCTTAATACCATGCGTAAACACAAGTGAAGCGCTCAATGATATTATAAAGATTCAGGAAGACTGGCAAAAAGAGGCTAGAGACAAATATCCCCGTATGTTTAGAGGAGAAGCCGGAACAGAGTCCGCACGATACTTCCGCTGTGAACTTGATACATACTCGCCGGCGGTGCTGGAGTCTTACCTCAATGACCTAAGAACAGCCTTGCCTGAGGGTAAGAATCTGGTAATTGAAACATATAATAAAATAGCCCAAAAAATAGGCTATAGCTCACTGGAGGAGTGGGAGCAGGCTAGAAAATGATATTACCTCCAAACCCCCATCAACCATAGAATGGGAGTGAGAATGAATTGAATAAGGGAGGAACAGGCACAAAATAACGATATTAAAAAGGGGGGAACAATTCGTATCTGTTTAGCCTTGAATTGGTTTTAGGGTTATGTCAACTATAGAGTGGGAGTAAGAGGGGGATTGAGAGGGTGAGAAAACTATTATACTGAAGAAATATGTTGGAATTATTATATTATGGGGTGCGAGGTGTTATGAAGTATGAATAAAGAATTGGTAGAAATTCTAAAGCTGTATTCAACAGGTACTCACGGAGAATTAAGTA
>SDBU01002575.1_pt1 | contig 23965 bp, 21 predicted proteins | sample 2277071 | NCBI WGS metagenome assembly SDBU01 (sample SAMN10397929, study PRJNA504765) | marine sediment metagenome | isolation source: marine sediment core GS08_GC12, 126 cmbsf | place: Arctic Ocean: Gakkel Ridge, Loki's castle | collected 2008
ATAATAACTCTGTGATTCTTGGGCTGCTTTCTTTAATTTCTCATTTACGGTCATCTTTACTATCCCTCCATTATATTTCTACAGCTTATCCTGAAGCTGGTTAGAAGGCTACATTTTTTTAGGATTCCAAAGCATAAACAGTGAATCTTATTTAAATCTTACGTTTTTAGAGAAAAAATGGTATTGCTCTACATTTCTAAAAAAGGGGGAGTTTTGAGGGAGATATCTCCACTTGCATGGGATGCAATTCCCATCCCCAGCTCTGGTTAGTTAAATAAAAACTTACACGTTTTATGTTAGCAGAATAGGGAGTTTTAGTGCCGTTAATAAGCTGTTTAGTTTACCCCAGAGCAATCTTTATAACTTGACGTTCTTATTGAAAAAGGCGAACTCTAACTAATAATACAAGAAGGATACTGGTATGGGTCATAGAAAAAAGCATGCCCCTAGGCATGGTTCATTAGCTTATTTACCTAGAGGACGCGCCAAACGAACGATTGGAAGAATCCGTTTCTGGCCCAAAGTAGAAGAAGGACCGATTATGCTCGGTTTTATGGGCTACAAAGCCGGAATGACTCACATCATGATGATAGAGGACAAACCAGATTCTCTACACTTGGGCAAAGAAACATCACATCCAGCAACAATACTGGAGGTTCCACCAATCACAGTTTGTGGCATTCGCGCTTACACGAAAGACCAGTATGGTTTACACACATTTACTGAAGCTTGGATGAAGAACCCCCCAAAAGATTTTGACCGCGCCCTTGTGTTGCCTGAAGAATTCAACACTGAAGATAACTTGAAGAAAATAGAAGAGAACATTGAAAAAATAGCGGAGATTCGCCTCCTAGCTGCAACACAACCAAGACTCGCAGCTGTCCCCAAGAAAAAGCCTGACATTTCAGAATTCAAGGTGGACGGAGGCTCAATAAAAGAACAAGTTGAATATGCAAAGAGCATTCTAGGAAAAACGGTTTCGATCACGGACATCTTTAAAGAAGGCCAATTCATGGATGTAATAGCGATAACCAAAGGAAAAGGCTTCCAAGGTCCAGTAAAACGCTGGGGAGTCACCATTTTGCCTCGCAAGTCTCATAAGACAAAGAGGGGAGTAGCCTGCATCGGTCCGTGGAAACCCGCACGGGTTCTATACACGGTTCCTCGTGCTGGGCAGATGGGTTACCACCAGAGAACCGAATACAACAAGCGTATCCTAAAAATTGGTGTTGACGGGAAAGATGTTACTCCAAAGGGCGGATTCTTGAAGTATGGAGAAGTGAAAGGAACATACGTTATCGTTGATGGAAGCCTTCCAGGTCCGGTTAAACGTCTTGTTCGTTTGCGGTATCCTGCTCGTCCTCCAACAAAGATGCCTGACTCGGCCCCGAATATTACTTACATCTCTTTGGAGTCTATGCAAAAATAATTTGGTGATGTGTTATGGGTAAGATTTCAGCTAAAGTTTTTGACCTAAAAGGCGACGAAGTAAGCCAACTTAATCTTCCTCAAATATTCAATACCTCCAGCAGACCCGACGTAATCAAGCGGGCAGTAGTTACAATCCAGTCTCATAGGCTTCAACCGCAAGGCAGAGACCCCATGGCTGGGAAACGAAACACTGCAGAGTCCCGAGGGACCGGTTTGGGAATATCCCGTATGCCACGATTGAAGGCAAGGGGTCAAAGAGCCGCTTTTGCTCCGGGCACAGTGGGAGGCAGGTCAGCTCATCCTCCTGAGGCTAAGAAGAAGATCAGAAAGAAGCTTCCGAAAAAGGAGATGCATCTTGCTTTGCGTTCAGCAATTGCCGCAACAGGATCTAAAGAGGCTGTGTCTTCTAGGGGACATATGGTTGATGATATCCCAGATTTTCCGTTGGTTGTAGTGGATGAAATTCAAAGCCTGAAAAAAACCAAAGACATTGAGGAGGCTCTAATCAACCTTGGAGTATGGGCAGACATTTTTCGCGTCAAAGAAAGCCGGAAAGTTAGAGCTGGCAAAGGAAAGATGCGGGGGCGAAAGATGAAACAGGCTGTTGGACCTCTATTGGTTATAGCCAAGAACGAGGGCGTGGCTGAGGCTGCTCGAAATCTTCCGGGCTTGGATGTTGTTTCAGTTGAAAACCTGAACGCTGAACTTTTGGCGCCAGGAACGCACTCGGGGAGATTGACAGTTTGGACAAATTCAGCTTTTGAAAAAGTGGAAACTGTCTTTGGAGGAAAATAGATTGGACATCTACAAAACTATTCAGTATCCTCTTATGACTGAGGTTACGAACCGCATACTTGAGTCAGAAAACAAACTTGTTTTCATTGTTAACAAAAAGGCTACGAAGCGGGACATTAAGGTGGCAGTTGAGGAGCTCTATGAGGTGGTTGTGGATAAGGTTAATTCCACCATAACTCCTAAAGGCAAGAAAAAAGCGTTTGTGAAACTTAGTCCGGACTACAAAGCAGTTGACACAGCCATAAAACTAGGTATCCTCTAAAATTAGAGGAACATGGTTTTTTACGATGTCATCATCTTCCAAAATTTTTCCTGCTATAGTATTTTTGTTAGTTATTGGAACATCTCTGGCTCTTTTTATCTATCCAGGGATAATTTATGATATTCTGATTTTGGTGATTGAGTCTTTTCAAGCTGGGGGACTCCCCCTCCTGTTTGTCATGATGATTGTACAGGCCTTAGCTATTCCCATCCCCTCCGAGCTTGTCCTGATTGCTGGAGGCTTAGCCTTTGAATTCCCGTTTGGATGGCTCGTTGGCGCATTAGGATCAATAGCTGCTGCACTCGTAGGATTTTACATCTCCCGAAAGGGCGGTAGATCCCTTGCCATCAAGTTAGTTGGCGAGAAAGGAATCAAATTTGCGGATAACTGGTTTAACCGCTGGGGCGTTTGGGCTGTTCTTTTGGGAAGATTTGCGCCTTTCATACCCTTTGATGCGATATCGTATAGCGCGGGTTTGACTAAAATGAAGTTAAAGAATTTCATGATTCCCACAATAATAGGCACGTTGCCTAGAACCCTATTCTACACCTATTTGGGGACCTATTTTGGTGTGACATTCCAAGAACTCATAGATCACTATAAATTAACCGGGGAGATACCTCCAAGCCTTCAAGATATGGTTTCTAGCTTTAACTATGTCTTGTTGGGCGTGGTTGCGGTGATTGCTGTGATTTTTGTGATATACACGCTTGTAACCAGAAGGTATACGGCGGAGAAGGAAACTAAAAGTATTTAAAAAAGAGTCTCGACTGTAGAAGCTGAACATTTCAAAGGAAGATGCGACATTTGGGTAAACGAATTCGTGTGCAAAGACGTGGAAGAGGAACTTCAGTTTTTAGGGCATCGACCCACAAGAGGGTAGCTCCTGTTAAGTATCCTTCAGTGACTGTCACTGAAAAGAAAGGAGTCGTTAATGGTCAAGTTAAGAATATAATTCATGATCCTGGAAGAGGTTCTCCTATGGTTGCCGTAAAGCTTGAGACTGGCGAGACATATTACTCGGTTGTTCCAGAGGGCGTTTATGAGGGGCAGCGTACCCAAATCGGCGACGAAGCTGCTGTGGAAATAGGAAATATTCTTCCGATCGGCAAGATTCCTGAAGGGACCATGGTCTGTAACATTGAGTTGTCTCACGGAGACGGAGGCAAAATGGTGCGCGCATCCGGAGCATACGCAACCATTATTTCGCATACACCTGACGGAACAATCATAAGGCTTCCTTCAAAACGGACAAGGTATGTTAACGATCTTTGCAGGGCAACCGTTGGAATCATCTCGGGAGCTGGGCGTACCGAGAAGCCTTTCTTGAAGGCTGGAACCAAGTTTCATCTCATGAAAGCCAAGGGGCACATGTATCCACGCACCCGGGGAAGAGCCATGATAGCTGCTTGTCACCCTTACGGCAGCAGCAATAAAGGTGGACGCAAAGTAACAACAGTTTCAAGGAATGCGCCCCCAGGCAGAAAAGTCGGCTTAATCGCGGCACGAAGCGCTGGCAACAGAACCAAGAGAAGAAGAGTCTAGCATAAAGCAGACTTTAAAAAAGGCTGATTTGAAGGTTTAACTACCGAAAAAATCTTTAATGCTTTAAAGTATTTTCTCCTTTTTGTTCATTTATCTCTTTTTCTTTTAGCTAACTTACATAGAAAACTCAAACATGTGTGTGTACAAGATAAGAGAATGGTTTAAGGGGTCTTAAGATTAATCAGTTTGGCATGTTCATGTAGAGCAAGGTTCCATCTGGTTGGAATGCGGCAAAAACGATGCCGTGAACATGATTACCATCCCGTTGTCTCCGATCATCTGCAAGATCATGCCGCGATACTCGTTATATTCCTGCCATTCTGTACTCACGTCTAGAGTACTTGCATTTAGGGTCGTTCCTGTTCTGTTTTGATACATCTCACTTACGCGGTCATAGAACCATTGAAGCCCCAGATTATCCATCTGCCTGAGTGCCTCTTCAGGAGTTTGCTGTTGGGAGTATATTTGAGAAGGCGGCGGTCCAATCCACGACATAGTTCTAGTGTGATAGTGGTAGCCACCACTTGATGTGAAAAAAAAGCCAATGCTTGCGTCTTCATTATAAAACGTAACATCGATTCTTCCACCTGAGCGGCTTGTGCTCAGTGCAATAGATTCAAAGGTTGTTTCTCCTAAATGTTCCAATTCAAAAAGATTGAATGCAGCAGTCTCTTCAGCACTTTGAACGAGCTCTGTTAACGATACGTTCAGTATGCTTGGGTAAGAGATAGTAACGTCAGGTATAGAATCGTTATATGTTGAAGGATAACCAGCATTCCAGAAAATGTGTCTCTCTAACGATGTAAAACATATACCAAAAATCATTAAAGAGAACACTAAATATTTCAAAGCTTTTTTTAGCTTTCCGTGAGACACCAACCAAATTACGCCACAACCGAGAGTTAACGAAAGAACTAGGATCTTTATCCAAGAATAGTTAAGTATCAATATTGAAAAGAACAGACCTGCTGCCATCAATAAGCCAATAACTATGTTTTGGAAAACCGTTTTTACGTCGATTGGTGCCATCGAATTCAAGCCACACTCTAACTAGGAGTTTGGAGTATAATATAATACAATTCTTTTGTACAAACGTACAAATTCGTTGTACAGAATTAAATTGGTCTTTGCTTCCATATGCGTATGCATTCGTAAATCATGACCGAAATTACTGTTAGACTAAGTAGAATTGCATAACTGCTGTGAATGTTAATTTCGAAGGAGTTGGCAACCCATGAGAAGATAATGTAGCATAATAGCAGAATCGAGAAAAAAGCGGTGTAGAAAATATAACGTGGAAGAATTAGTGAACCGAATTTGACGACCTGGGAAAGAGCACCGATTTTAACTTCTTTTGCCAAGACATACCCGTCTTGATCCTTATGGACTAGGCCTAAAGTGCAAAGTTTTTCTAAATGGTAAACAGCAAGAGTTGGACTTGAAAAGTTAAGTTTTCTTTGAACTTCTCTAGCTCCCACAGGATTTTGGTTTCTAACTAAATACAAATACATAAGTAGTGTGTTTCCTTTTAGCTCGCTGAAAGCTTCAAGTTCGTCTTTATTGTTCAATTGAAACATTCGTAAATGTTATAGAGGTAGTATTTGTAATTTTTACCCAAGCATTTTTCAGAAAAGGCTGTTTTCAACAATCAGCTGTTATTAGTCTCCTAATAGGAGCAAACAAAACGTTAGGTTATATAGAGCGAAAATTCATAAACAACAAAAGCAATCGAGCCAAGAATCAACTGAACAAACGTTGTCAAAAGCTGGACGCAAAGGCAATGGCTTCGAAGCTGACATGTAGATTTATCGCAAATATTTTAGCCGAGGCAAGAAGCTAACTCAAAAGAAGAATGCTATAAAACTCAAAAAATATTGTGAGTGGGCAAACAAGTCACCCGAAGAACTAATCAACGAATTTGCTGAAGCACGAAAAAGCGTAAATGCCTTACAAGACTGGAAAAGAGACACAAGAACCAAAATAGTCAGTTTCTATAATTGGCTAAAGGAGCAAGGATACAAAATCAATTCCGCAAGAACCTTGCCTTTAGGTGTATTAGCATTATACTCTGAAAATTGCGAAACAATCAAAGATGTAACAAAAGAATTCGATAGCGTCCAGATACCAACAGACGAATACGTGTTCACTCAAGAGGTTTTACGCAAAGTCTACTATTATGCAGACCTCGAAGGACAGACATTGCTTAGTCTTGCTGTAGGTCTAGGATATTCCTCAATAGACTTTCTGAATCTTGAAGCTGAGAAACTCCAAAATCTGGTCAAAGAAGCAACAGATAAGAACTTAGATTTTATCCAATTCGTAGGCGAATCCAGAGCTAAAACAAGTGTTCAACCAAGAAGCCACTTAACCTCAGAAGCCATTAGTTCATTGAAAGACTATCTGCCAATACTTGAAAAGAAGCACAACGGAAAACTACCAAAATACATTTGGTGCAATGGAAGAGCAGACACACACATAACGAACACAGGATTAAACAAGAAACTGAAAAGACTAATCATAAAAGCCAACATTGAAACCTACGGAAAACACGTAAAATTCCATTGTTTAGGACGCAAGTTCCTTTATTCAAGGCTACAAGCAAAAAACAGAGACATCGCAAAGGTCATTACCGCCAAGAAGGTTTCAGCCAGCGATTTAACATACATTCCGAACCTAGACGCTGAATGCCTACGAGTTTTCAAAGAGACCTACAAAGAAATTGCTCTCAAAGGTGACATTACAGGAAAAACAAAACAAAAACAAGAAAAAAGAATCCAAGAGCTAGAGAACGAACTACAAGCCGTGCGAACCGTAATGTTGGGATTATTTGGCTTGAACCGAAAGCAAGTCGAAGCTATGGTAATAAAACAAATGGAAAAGGACGGAATGGCATCACATACAGGAATGACGCCAAAAGATTACGTGAAGGACTTAACGTTGGAACAACTGCTACAAATGTTTGAAATGGTGCTAAAGAAACAGGTTTAACCATTTCATTCACCTTTTTTTCTTTTTAGCATTTTATTGTCAGAATCCGAATGTGAATTGTTAATATGGATACATAGTCTACCTTCATATATTTTAAATATGAATGCTGTTTAATATATGCTTAAGCGTGTGCGGTTATGGGTGTCATATGAAAAGGGAGTTTTTTTGTTTTCTCTCTTTTGGAGTCTCCGCTAATACACCAAGAAAATGGGTATGTCTTGAGCTAAACCGCACACGCAAGTCCTCTTTTTTTTCAACTTCAACATAACCAATTTTACAGAAATAAGTCTAATCTTTACAATAAAAAACCAATAAACATCCAAAAACTAACAATAAACTGTATAAAATGGACAGCAAGCAGGTCTAATAATCTAACAGGGGGTAGCCTTTACCTGTTTAATGGCACCTGTAGGGATGTTATAAAGTTTTTTTATTAAAATCAAACTTTTTGTTTGAACCGCTATACAGGTTCCAACTAACAATAAAATTTAACATTAATTATTTTTTTGTACAATAGAATGAAGTGAGTGTGTTACTAGGATTTGGTAGTTTATTGACAAGTTAACTTCATGTTGATTGTTTGAATATACTATAAAAAAATGAGTCTGGTTTGTTATTTGGTGTTTTTTGTATAAAAACATCGAATTTTGTTATTTTTTTGCCGATTGTTTGAGAATATTTATATACATGTCTGACACATTACGATATTGGATATATGTCTGGAAACGGACATATTGTATATGTGTTGAACTTAAAAACAGTTGAAATGGATGGAAAAAAATGTTGGAAATAATAATGATAAGTACATTCGCATTATTAGGGGCATACAGCCTTTGGTTCTTCTTTAAGGCAAAAACGTATCACCCATTAGGTTTAAATGAACTTGCTATAATGTGGAAAACGCATAAACAAAAAGCCGATTGCAAAGCATCCCATATTGACACCCTGCTCATAAATAATAATGAAGTTGTCGGATACAAATGCAACTGTGGTACCGAATATTTTCAAAAACGTTTGATAACTCAAAAAGCCCACACATTCACAAACACCAAACTAATGCCAGCAGTAACGAATAAATTCACAGGCGCTCTAGCGATAAAAAGTTCTATGAATGCAGTATGTCTCAATTGCTCCAGCATCAAACAAATCTAGAAGTGACGTTTAGGAAGGAAAAAAATGGAAGTACAATTGAAACATGTTCGAGATAGCCCAAAATATGGACGAGTAACGAAGACTACAACGTTCAAGATTCTAGGGAATTCTCCACATGTTCTTTCCTTTTCTAAAGTAACGAATGAAACATAAAATCACACCTCACATGAATAGACTTTCATCCAGTTCGTCATCATTAGAAGCAAGTAGAACTGCGTCTGATTCTTCACTTTCTGAGGCATGATTATTTTCTGTGTTTTCTGGGTCAAAGTCTTTTAATTGTTTTGAAGTGGTGCTTTGTGTCCGCCTCTGTGTTTTGCAGTATTCTATAAAATCTGGGTCAACTGGAAAGTTAACAAACCAGTCCAGCACATATTTAATTTTTTGAAATATTGACCGCTTCTTTTTGATTTGTTTAGTTCTTATGATTCTTTCATTTTGTGGTTCTGGGTTTGGTTGTGTTCTGGGTATTTCGTACGGTTTGCCGACTTGCTGAAATCTTGAGACTTTGAAAGTTTGGTTTAATCCTGTGTAGTAAAACGAATATCTAAACTCTGATGCGGTTACCTTCTTTGCTTCGCTTCCCATGTGCAACCTTAAAGCTCTCTGTATGATTCCAATAAAATCCTCAGGCAAAATGTGCCCGACAAGATAACCGCACATTTTAGCTCTAAACTTCTTGGAAACTTCTGTAAGTCGCTGAGAACTTGACAGTATGCCAATTTTGAGATTAGCCATCTCTGCGTATTTTTTGCGGAGCTTGTGAAATATCGCCTTATCAAGTGAGCCATTACCAAAGATGTTTTCGCTCTCTTCCAGTACGACAAAGTAAGACTGTGTTTAGAACGTAGCTCTAATATGGATGGCATAAGTTACTCCCTTTGTGTCATGAGTTGCACCAAAAACTTAAGGGATTAACATCAGTTTGATGTAACTCAGTTACTATGATTTTTTTGCATCACTTATTCCACTAAACAACAGTTTCTTTGTAGCCTAACTTTCTTTCAATTCTATTCAAAATTTTTGCTGCTATCCGCAAGGCATACATGTTAGCGAACACATTTTTTGACACTTGATTTCTATCCGTATCAGGAATGACAGGGTTCTCCATAATTTGTTCTATTTCTTTCTCTGCAAATTTGAGAATCATGTCTGCGATTTTATCAATAATAGACGATTTTTCAGCGTTTTCGTTTAGTATGTGAGTTACGTTTTTTTGTTCACTCATGATTTTACACTGTTAATGATGACGCCGTAAAGTATTTAATAAATATTATTGCATCAGCAATTGTTGTTACTGATTCAGTAAAATCATCATAGTTTTTTACGAAAACATGATGAAAAACAGGTGAATTTTCACATGATAAAACAGCATCACAAAGAATTGGGGAAAAGCTGTTTCGTAACGCTTAAATAATCAAAAAAGAGACGTTTTTGGGACTGTTTTGGTGAAAAAAATGGACATCAAAAAACAAAAAGCCAACGAAACGTTTGATGCTCCTAATATGCTTAGTTTTTTTTCTTTGTGTCTACTCTGAGGATTGGGTGTAGCTTTTTTAGGCAGTAATATGTATATTTTCTGGCGTCATAATATTTAATACTCTGGTTAAAAGTAAGTACTACCACAAAGAATGGTTAAGTATATGTCTTCACCATCCAGACATCAGAAGATACTCATTGTCTCTCTTTTCATTTCGTTACTGCTTCTTCTATCTAACAGCTGCTTAGCTGCCACCTACAAATACAGTTACGAACTTTTAGACAGTCCAGACGGCTCCACAACGTATCGTTTAACGGTCTCAGTAACCGAAACACTCTATGATTACTATAGTAACCAAAACCATCAGCTCTACAGTTACGATTTCTCCAAGTTCGTGACCCCAGACGCTCTGAAGCCAATCGCAGACGACCTATGGACCATCTACAACAACAAAGAGGACTTCGCAAACGGCGTCCTCATGATAGTACATCAGATTCCATACTTAGAAAGCGACCCCCAAAAATATCCCGTAGAAACCATCGTTGAAAACGAGGGAGACTGTGACCTCTTCTCTATAATGGCAGCCTCCATAATGAATGCGGGTGGACTTGATGTAGTTCTGCTTCTCCTTGAGCAGCAGGATCATATGCTGGTGGGTGTTCATCTGCCAGAAAGCCCAAAGGATGCTAGGTCTCAGCTTTATTTTTACAGGCATAACGGAAAGAAATACTATGTAGCCGAGACTACTGGAGGTAAGTGGGAAACTGGGTGGCGCGTTGGCGAGTGCCCGGAGATTCTTCGAAGATCATCAGCAAAAGTAATACCCCTAACGAATTATGAAACGTCAGCTCTGGGGCAGGTTTCATCCAGCTACAACATCCCCGATTCCTCGGAGATTTACATGGCGCTTTCCACGAATTTCGCAGTTTATCAAAACGATGTAGAGATAAGTGGGTCACTTTCGCCGTCCTTGGCTGGAGAAACAGTCACGTTATATGTCAGTTCGATGGGTTCTCCCTTAGTTATGCTGGCAACGGTTGTAACCGACTCCAACGGAGACTATTCCCACATCTGGAATTCTCCGCCCGGTGGCATATATTCTGTCAGAGCCAACTGGTCTGGAGACGAGGACTACAGCGGTGTAGACAGCAGCGCATTCAGCCTTGTGGTTATACCCTCTGAGTTGCTGACGGTTGGAATTATTCTGATCTTCTTTTTGGTGATTCTTCTAGTGGTGACGTTGGCAACGAGAGGAAAAACGTCGGAAAAACAGGAAACCTTCGAAGAGTGGGATTTCGCGGATTACCCTGAATATTTTTGAAAACGTGTCTGACAGAAAAAAGCATAAATATTCAAAGTTACGGGGACGACGGAGCCATGAGCCTAAAAATTGACCCAGAACTAAATACTCGTTTTCCAGACCTTACTGCTCTTACGCTCCAAGTTAAAGACATGAAGATTCAGAAGAGAAACGTTGAACTGGAAAAATTCAAGCTTGAGATAATCAAGCAGGTTAGGAGAGAGTACAACCTAGACTCCGTAAAGGATCAGCCGACATTCAGGTCTTACCGAAGCTTTTTCTGGAAGAATGTAGAACCCCTTTTTTAACATAGTTATGATAGGTTTTACAATATCAAAACCCCTATCAATTAAATTTTTTCGGAGAGAGTAAAATTCAAGTGACAAATCTAAGCCTATTTCACGTTCTTTCTTGAAAACAACCCTAAAATAAGACGGTTCGCATAATGTCTACATTAACATCAAAAACCGTAACTGATAGCATAGAAACCCGTAGACATCAACATCAAAAAAGGTTACACACCAAATATGGGAGTAAACCCCGAACAACGGTGTTTTAGCCTCCGTTTCGGTGTCAGGTCAAAGTTAAGTGGGTGTAATGACAAACGGTGTGTAAACCTTAGAGTTTTTTTTGTGGTTTCAACAATGAAAACGAGTGGGTTTCTAGCCTCTATTTCACTAATAGGCTAAAGTTAGTGTGTAGAAACAATGAACGGTGCGTGAACCTTAGAGTTTTTCATGGTGTTTCAACAATGAAAACGGGTGCAGAAACCGAAAAACCTGTGAGTGAAAGAGGGGGTTACAAACCAGTTTACAAACTAGTGCGTAGAAACCCAAAGTTAAATACAAACTAGTGAGTAGTTACTCAAAAGTAAATATCTAAACTCTTCAGACCTTCAGAGATCGCCTTTGAGACCAGCTCTTCAGAGATCAGCCTTTCCAGATAAGTTATTTCCGACAATTTGTATTTCGTTTCAGAAAACACGATGTCGGAATTCTCCCCCTTCGCCCCCGTTAAAAAATTTGAGGTCAGACTGTTATATATGTTGCAGTGGCTTCCTATGTGGCTGACCCTATACTCCACAATTTTAATTTTTCTTGATTCCCAAAACGAAAATGGTAGTAACCAGAAATTGCTTTATGGTAATTCTACAGGATTTTGTCTATATGCTCTCTTATCACATATTTTGCTACGGTTAAGCCTCCACAGAATGGACAGCTCTGAGGAATGCGAAAATTATTACTTTTTCTTTTAATCATTTCTCTGCTACATCTGGCACAAACACTGATTTTCCTAATTTCCTTATATTCTCTAAGCATCTTAACTCAATACAACAATAAGTTACTAGGAACAGTCTTCAATTTTTGATGAGAATATCTCTTCACAGTTTGATGAGTTATCCATGGGCCACCAGGGCGCCCATAATGTTTGCGGAATGGGTTCCGAAGCCATTTATAAAGAGGCGGGGACTGCATTCCGTGGCTGCTTAGCTGCATAAGTGTATAAGTGTAAAAAAGGGAATAAGGAGAAAAGGTCACAAAAGTACCATGGTCCCACGAAGAGTCTCTAAGGGTCCCCAGACGCTACGAAGAGTCACAAGGACCATGCAACCTCCTTATGTTACATAACTTATTCCCCATAACCCAAGGATTCAACTACGTTCCCGGCTAGATGTCAGCCGCAACACTGCTCTTTAAAATATTCGGCTAGAATGGATCGCATGGTCTCCTGAAGTGTGTCCAGCTTCCTATATGTACACTCCTTCTGTAAAGCCTCTTCCATGGCTTCAGGTATGCTCATAGTGAACTTAACCATCTTCATTTCCCTCATCCCCCCACAGACATCTGCAGACGTATTTATATTGAGGTAACGATAAAGAAACACTGAGATGTATTAATCAATCTTTCTATGGCTGGAGGATGCATAAGGAGTTGTATAGGTCTTGAAGGAAGGTCTGAAGCAGGTTTATATAACCCTGACAATGCTCGCGTAGAATGCTACGTCATAGAAACCAAGAGGTAATCCTTTTGGAGGTGTCTCACCGCCTAGTTCTAATCGAGGGACAGAAAGAGATAGTGTGGAGATTGAAAGCCATGCGGAAAAATTGAGGAATAATAATGAATAAAGCTAAAACATTTGCTACTATCACTTTGGTATTAATGTTAACTTTTGCTACTGTATTTATAGCTTTGCCAACAGTTTCTTCACAAAAAACGAACAAAACCTATTCTTTCATTGATGCTATACCTAATCCAGTGGGAGTCAACCAATATACACTGCTAAACTTCGGAGCCCTCAACTTCCTAAACATTGCCGACGATGGCTGGAACGTAACTATCTCCATAACAAAACCTGACGGTAAATTTGTAAGTCTCGGACCAATCAAGACTTTTTCGACGGGGACATACGGAATGTCTTATGTTCCTGACCAAGTAGGTACATATCAGTTAAAGACAATCTTTCCGGAGCAGGAATATCAGGACGTTATCTACTTAGCAAGCGAAAGCGACGTACTAAAACTTGTAGTTACTGAAGGGCCAGTCATGACTTATCCTGGACATTCACTTCCAACTGAATACTGGTATCGACCAATAGATTCTCAGTTGAGAGAGTGGTGGTCTATTGCAGGCAGTTGGACTACAAAACCACAGAATCTGTTCGCACCCTACAACGATGGACCAGAAACCTCACACATACTATGGCAAATGCCAATCGGTGACACTCAGGGTGGACTAACAGGAGGAGACACATGGGCACAGGGAATGGACGATGGTGACGCATACGAAGGAAAAGTACCAAACTCACTAATAGTCAACGGAATATTCTACTACAACAAAAAACCAGGTTACTTTGGCGGTGGAGATCCCCAACAAACCGTTGTTGCAGTAGATATGCACACAGGGAAACAACTCTGGGAAAAGGAATTCACATTTGGTGACGGTGCGGTAGATTTTGGTATGATATATTACCATAATTCAATCAACAACCGTGGAGCACACTCTTACATAGTGTTCATCTCTGGTGGTGGATGGGGTTGGCCCCCACCACCAGCAAACTGGCACTTTTGTGACGCTTACACTGGCGACTGGAAATTTGACCTGACAAACATACCTAGTGGTTCAAGCTACATCGGTCCAAACGGCGAAATCTACAAATACCAAGTGACAAACATCGGCAACTCCACAGAACCTGATTGGCGACTACTTCGATGGAGCACAACCAAATCAGTTCAGGGTGAGGGTGTTGGCTCTTTCGTAGCTGAAAGCTGGGCTCCTGGAATCCAAGGAGCAACATTCGATGCTACGGAACGTGGATATGATATGAACATTTCAATATCTGCACTAAATCTACCTGGAACAAATCTTCCAGGAAGCGTTGGAAAAGTCTTCGTAAACGACAAAGTGGTTGGCACACGGGTAACACAAACTGAAGTCAATTTATGGGCTATAAGTCTTAAGTATGGAAACGAAGGTACATTGTTATACAACACAACTTGGAACACCCCCTCAGAGTGGATTGAAGGCAACCTAACCATCGGAGGCATCGGACAAGCTGGATGGGTCGCTTGGAGCCAAGAAGAGCAAGTTGCAGTCTTCTTCACCAAAGAAAACATCGTGCATTATGCTTTCAACCTCGAAAACGGTCAATTCCTATACGAAACTGAACCACAAATCTACGCAGACGCATGGAGCGATACAGTCACAGAAACATTCGGTCCCGACAGAATCATCGCTTATGGCAGATTATACTCCGCAACTGTCGGAGGTATAGTTTACTGCTACAACGCAACCACTGGCGAGCGGCTATGGACTTACGAAGCAGACGATCCTTATACTGAATCCTACATCAGCAATAACTGGTGGATAATACCACTCTTCGCAACTGACAATATGGTTTATTTCGGTAGCCTAGAACACTCAGCTTTAGATCCTAAACCACGCGGTACACCATTCTTTGCACTCGACCCCGAAGGCAACGTAGTCTGGAGAGTTAATGGACTATTCAGACAAACTCGCTGGGGAGGACGTGCAATCATTGGTGACAGCATAATCGTGACACAGGATACATACGATCAGCAAATCTATGGTATAGGCAAAGGTCCAAGCTCAGTTACAGTTTCTGCCGAGGCTAAAGCAACAGCTGGATTAGCTGTGTTGATTAGCGGCGCTGTGACCGATGTATCTCCAGGCACACAGAACGATGCATTAATGCCACGCTTCCCGAACGGAGTTCCCGCAGTATCTGACGAATGCATGAACGACTGGATGCTCTATATCTACAAACAATTTGAACAACCCGCAGACGTGACAGGCGTTACCGTGACTTTGGAAGCAATTACTCCTGCAGGCGAATACCAATATCTCGGCACAACCACAAGCGATGTATATGGCAACTACGGTTACACATTTACTCCTGATACTGAGGGTCTATACATGATTATAGCCAGATTCGATGGCTCCGATGCATACTATGGTTCCACATCGACAACTTACCTAAGCGTAGATCCAGCAGCACCTTACCCAGACTACCCAGGATATGAAGGACCAACCGCCGGAGATGTCGCAGAGAAAGTGTTAGATAACCTTCCAGAAGATGTGGATATAACTGCTGAAGACGTTGCAGAGGAGATTCTAAAACAGTTTCCGCCATACCCAGACTATCCAGAAGCACCTGAATACACCACCATAGACTTAGCCATCATAGCAACAGTTATTGTAGTAGCAGTTCTCGTCGTATACACCCTCTATACAGTCAAAAAACAGCGAAAGTAAAACTTCAATTTCCCCCCTTTTTTAGGGATTAAAAATCAAAGATGGCTGAGAGGGCTCAGGGAAGTGTCCAGTTTAGCGATTGGCTGGTGGGGGTTTTGTTTTGTTTTTCCCCTTTAATTGCACTTCCATGAGCCCCAACAAACAATGTAAACTCTTCGCAGAGTCAGATGTGCCGTTGGTTAACACCTTCACAAAATTAGTTGATGTGCTTAAGAGTTAACAGAACTTGAAATAGGGTTCTGTTTCGTCTACGTCGGATTCTAGGTGTGTTTTTTTTCGTCGGATAGCAGATTTTTGCTTAAATGTGAAAACAAACAATAGTGATGGTTATGGTTCAAGGGAGAATCGTTGCTATAATTTCCTTGGTAGCATATTTCATCATATCTATAACTACCATTATCTACGCATATTATTGTCTGAATCTAGAAGTTTCCGTTTGGATACCGTTGATTTCCCTTTTAGTTTTTGCGGGTGTTTTTATGCTTAGTGGTTTAGGAGAAATCTTGAAAGTGTTAAGGCATCCTAAACTTAAGATCGTCGACTATAATGTAAATGTTGAGAAAAAAGACACTGAAGGAGAATACAAAGACATCTTTTTTATTATTCAAAATGTTGGAGGTGAAGAAGCTGTAGGTTGTGAAATTTGGATGACGGTAGAAAACTATGATTCATATCGCTTAAGGGGCGTTCCATTTCCTCTAGTAATAGATAAAAAGGAATCAATACATTTCCAGAGGGTAATTAAAAATACTAGAAAGACATCGCTTCTCTCCAGAAAATATCCAATTTTAGATATGGGAAAAGTATATGACTGCAAAGTAAGATTTTACGGAAATTTCAGAGATAAGAAATTTCATCAGTTTAAACTAGACCTTTCATCATGGGAAAATATTGGAATCATATTAGATTGCTGACTTAATTTCCGTTTCTACTTGCGTTTTGGATTAGAGTTTTCCATTTGTTTCTTCCTTCTACTTTGATTCCACATGCTTCGGCTGGGGGTTTTCCGTCTAGTCCTTCATGTTCTCGTATGTAATTGTGAAAGATTTGATAGCCTTTGAGTATTGGAGTGTCTTTTCGTTTGAGTCCTCTCATTGTCTTTTCTCGTTGTCTGATTTCTCCGTTTAGGCGTTCCATTTTGTTGTTGTTCATGTCGCCTCTTATTTTGATGTGGCGAATGTGCTTAAGAGTTAACAGAACCCTAATGTGCCATTTGCTCTCACAATCCCAATATTCAGAATTTCTACCCAAATGGGACAGATAAGCAAAATCAAAAATGGGATAAATTTAAATATTTTTCAATATCATTACTTATCGGGGAGAGGAAATTTGGTCAAATTTATTCAAACTTCTGATTGGCAAATAGGCATGAAGGCTAGAGGGTTCGGTGATGCAGGTTTTCATATACGAGAGAAACGTATAGAATCAATTCGTAAAATCTTTGAAATCGCAAAAAATTGTGAAGCTGATTTCTTACTGGTTTGTGGAGATGTTTTTGAACATAATATGGTTGGTAATGAAGATGTTTCAAAAGTAGTTTCAATCTTTAATTCATATTCTGATATTCCAATTTACTTACTTCCTGGAAATCATGATTCGTTAGGTCCAGGTAGTGTATATGAGCGTGACATATTTAGCAGAATCTCAAATCTGACAATATTTAAGAAATGTGAACCTTTAACAATTAATGGCGTAATTTTTCACCCTCTTCCTATAGAATCATATTACCGAAAAGATCATAGAACACGAAAATTGCAGTGTGTTAAAGAAATAGAAGGAATTCATATTGGTGTAGCTCATGGAAGTTTAATCGGAGAAGTTCCTGTTTCTGATGAAGATTTAGATTATCCAATTGATCCATCATGTATTGAGGAGACTGGTCTAGATTATTTAGCAATAGGTCATTGGCATAGTTATAGAGAATTTAAAGACAATAGTGGAATTACACGAATTGTATATTCTGGGACTCATGAACAAACTAAATATAATGAAGACTCAGCAGGTTATTGTGTATTTGTTGAGATCAAGGAAAAAGGGGAAAAACCCAGTATAAAACCAGTAAGATGTAGACAGTTAACCTGGGGATTACGTAACTTTAAATTGAGAGATGTTACTTCAATTTCTGAACTCTCTACTGAACTAGATAATATGAAAGACGTAGATATGTTGGAGCTTAATCTGACTGGAGAAATCCCTATCGAAAACAAACTTGAACTAGAGAACCTACTTGAATATCATAAAACCCAACACATTCATTTTCGAATAAAAAATGAAAATGATTTTCAATACACTACTCCATTAAGCCTCGAAAAAATTGAAGATCTAAGTGATCCAATATTGAATGAGACTAACAAATGGTTAAGAGGTAAAATGCGCGTTGAATCAGTCCCTGAAAATAGGGATGTAATTGTCGAAGCTATTTTTCTATTGCATAGGTTATCTTCTGAGGTTTCACAATGAAAATACATTCTATAGAACTTCAAAATTGGCGTAAATTCAAAAGAAAGCGGATTGAATTTGATAAACGAACAACCGTAATATACGGTCCCAACGAAACTGGAAAATCAACAATATTAGAAGGATTAAGTCGATGTTTCTTTGATAGATCAAGTTCAAAAGCAGAAGAAATCAAAAGGATTACCCCTTTGAGTGCCCTTGGTGCAATTTCTTCCAAAGTTGCAGTAAAGTTTGCACTTGATGGTAAAGAATATTTCGTAGATAAAGCATTCAATCATAACCGTGCTACATATTTATATAAGATTGAGAACTCGGAAAAAATTCTATTAGCTCAGGATGAAGATGCGCATAGGATACTAATTGACTTGCTGGAAGCCGATCTTCAAACTTCAAGAGCTAGTAAGCCTTCAAAATGGGGAGCTTTTTATTGGCTATGGTCACCTCAAAATAATAGAGAATTACCTTCCGAAGGTGATCCGACAAGTTCTCTTCATCTTGATCAAAGTGGAGGTGCTGTTTTAGTTACCCAAAAGTTTCATTCAGTTCAAGAACTAGTAAAGAGTAAATATTTACAATTTTTTACAAGAACTGGGAAATATAAAATCAGGTCTACAATATCCGAAACAGAAGAAGAACTAGACCTATTAAAAATTGAAAATGAAAAACTAAATCTTAGGATTAGTAACGTGGATGATTACAAAAGAGAACTGCAGGACAGACTTCGAGAATTACCTAAACACGGGGACATTCTCACCAAGAGTAAAACTGAACTCGAAAAGGCAAGAGATGCTACAAAAGATTACGAAAAAATTGAATCTGAATTAAGTGTCATTATAGCTAATCTAAAAATTACTCAAAGAAATATTGAAGATGCTTTGAAAGCCATAGAAGAACTCCAAAAATCTTCTGACAACATTGAAACTTCGAAAAGAGATGAAAATAGTATAAATCGTGCTCTAATTAGAGCAGAAGCTGCTTGTAAACAATTAAAATCTAAATTGTCGAAGATTGATAATCAAATTAAGAAGAAATTCAAAGAACAAAGAGAATTTAGTGAATTATTAGGAGATGCGAGGATACTTTACACAAAAAATTCAGTATCAAAAGAGATTAAAGATCTTGAAGGAAAAATCAAGCGAATACTTGCTTTAAATAAAGAATTGAAATCATTAAGATCTAAAGAGAAACCTCTGCATATATCGCAAGAAGAATTAGAAGAACTCATCCAGAGTGAGTATAAAATTAAGATGTTGCAGGAGAGACTTTCTGAGAGCGGACTATTTGTATCTATCAATCCTGGGAGAGAAGAGCAACTAAGTGTAGAAGTAGACGGAAATAAAATTGATAAAAATCAAAAGACAACAACAGGAATAGAAGAAGTTAAAGTAGCATACGAAAACCTTGGTGAAGTTAAAATTAGGGCTAACTTACAGAAAGCTCGTGACACAAAAGTTGACATCGAACATCTACAATCTAAAGTGAAAGATACTTTACAACAAAACTTTGTAAAATCCATCGAAGAACTAAAGAAATCGTTTAATGAGCAGACTCTATTAGTCAATGAAATAAATAGTTGTCTTGCAGAAAAGACCGGTATTGATAAGAGATCTATCGACGAAATACAAACTAAATTAAACATTTTATTGAAAAAATATCGTGAATATGAGTCTATTAAACGATTGGAACTCGTGATTAATTTAAACCCGTTAGATGGTGATTTAGGTGAACTCATACGAAGAAGAGAAAATGAATTAGAAACCACATCAAATGAATTAAATCTCTTGAGAACGAAACCAGAAACAATTAGTAGCAAATATGAACAAAAGAAAGAAAAGATGATTGAATTAAGGACTAGACTCCAAAATCTCATTGAAGTTGAAATACCAAAATCATTAGAACATCAAAAAGATTTAATTCGAAAATACGGGTCAGAAGAAAATCAAAAGACAATATTGGAAAATGAGCGAAAAAACTTACAACTCCAAAAAGAGAAACATACATCCATTAATAAACGCCACAAAGATTTTGAGGAAGGTCCGATAGCCAGAGTCAAAAATCTGGAGATAAAAATCGAAAATCAAGAGAATATTATTCAGCAACATCGGGCATCAATAGAACAACTTCGAGGAAAAATTAGTGAAAGCAGTCTTGATGTTTCATATTCGCAAATTTCTGAAATCCAGTCAAACATAGAGATTCTTGAGGATAGACTCAAAAGAGATCAACTTTATGCAAATTCCATTAAAATGTTAAAGGATGCTTTGGCGACGCAATATATTCAAACCCTACGATCTGTGTCTGACACAATTAAACAGGATGTTAAAAGCTATCTAAGTTATGTGACTGAAAATCTTCATGACGATATTGAACTGGATGATAATCTAATACCGGTTCGTTTAGGAGAACAGGGTTTGCGGGAACTTGCTTTGGAATTTAAGGACGGATCTTCAGGTCTTAAAGAAGTTCTCTATTTGTGTGTTCGCCTAGCTGTAGCAAAACATCTAAGTGAAAGAGATTCACAGTGTCTTGTTCTTGATGATCCTTTCATTCATGTTAGCAACGATAGGTCCGAGAAGACAATAGCGTTAATCAACAAAGTAGTTAATGAATTTGGACTGCAAGTAGTTATACTTACACATCGACCTATGGAATTCGCTAGCTTCTCAGGCAAAATGATAGACATCCAAAGTGTTTAATGAATTCACATTCAGAACTTGAGTTTAAAAAAGATATGTAGTGGAGAGGAAAATGAAATTAAGATCAAAACGATAACAATCCTAAGGTCTGATTATTGATGAAGCTTTCATTCTATGGGGGTGTCGAGGAGATTGGCGGGAACAAGATTCTCTTGGAGGATGATGACACAAGAATCTTCCTCGACTTCGGCATGAGCTTCCATAAGCGTGGGAGGTTTTTCGAAGAATTCATGACGCCGCGTACTGCAAATGGCATTGGTGATTTTCTAGTAATGGGGTTGATACCAGACATAAAAGGAGTATACCGAGAAGATCTCCTCACACACTTTGGTCGGAGGCAGAAGAGCCAGAGATAGATGGCGTCTTCCTTTCACACGCTCATGCAGACCATGCAAACTACGTAAGCTTCCTTCACAAAGACATTCCCATATATTGTGGGGAAACCTGCAAACACATACTTGACGCCGTGGAAGAACAGAGCCAGAGAAAAATTGAGTGTGAGATAACCAACTTCAAGAAACGCCCGCTTTTCCGTTCTGATTATAGAAAACCGCCGATTGAACGTGCCTTTCATACATTTAGTACTGGTGACAAGATCTCTCTGGGGTCTTTTGAGGTTGAGCCGATACATGTGGATCATAGCGTTCCAGGCGCGTATGGCTTCATCATCTGGACAGATGAGGGTTCAATTGTTTATACGGGTGACTTGAGGATGCATGGTTACAAGTCGGAGATGACTATGGATTTCATTGAACTAGCTAAGGCAGCTGAACCAGTAGCTATGATTACGGAGGGCACCCGGATCGCTGTGGGGAAAACCAGTGAATCGGAACAGAAAGTGTATTCTGATTCGAAGCGAGAAGTGCTTAGAAACAAGGGACTGACCATTGTGGATTTCAACTTTAAGGATGTTGATAGATTCCGCACGTTCTATCAGATATCTCGTGATACCGGCAAGAAGATGGTTATCAGCTTTAAGCACGCATGTTTCTTGGATCAGTATCACTCGGTGAAGTCCTTGGACGTACCAGACTGTAAGGGAGAGAACATATACCTCTTCAAACCCAAGCGGATGACGGGTACCTACAGCGATGCGGATTACGCAGATAAATACATCAAGAAGCGCTTAGATTATCCTAACACGGTCGTAGCGAAGGATATCCAGAGTGAACCTGACAAATACATGATTGTACTTAACTTCTGGTATTTCAATGTCTTAGCTGACCTTAGACCTGAGAATAGCCTCTATATTCATTCTTTGTCGGAACCGTTTAACGAAGAGATGGAAATTTCATCTGAGCGGATGCGTAATTGGCTTGACTACTTCAACATTCGCTACGTGCAGGCACACTGTAGCGGACACATAAACGGATTTGACCTAAGAGAGCTAATTGACAGGATAAGACCTAAGACATTGTTCCCGATACATACTGAATATCCGAGTATGTTTCAAGGTTTGGTTCCAAAAACTGAGTTGGTTCAAGAGGGGAAGACATACGAGTTACTCTAGGCAAGATCCCACATGGTACTATCTTAGCAATGTATCAGCAGGAGGAAATAACCTTATCTTCCTAAATCTCAGGAAATCGGTAAGGAGAATGCTTGGCATTGATGTTCTGCGATGGTCTGTCAAAAATCGGTTGATAGCAATCACGAAGAGTCTCTAAGGGTTTCACCATAGTTAGCGGAACATACATAAAAAAGGGGAGAGTTTAGCGTTTTATCACGCTATTAACCCCTCCCCCCTCTTCTCTTCCCCTCAAACACACAACACCATTCTAACCATCATTCTAGCCTCTCGCACTTTTTCTCTTCTGAAGGCTAGATAATACTTCTTTAGTGTTGAGAGGTCTTCCCATCCTACACCCATAATTCCAAAGGGCTTGTCTCCCGCAACCATCTCTAAAGGAACATCAGCATCTATCAGTAGGCAGGCGTGAAGTTTTCGGGCAAAGTGCGGAGTTATCCCCTTACTTCCATACGGTTCATTTATTGCTTTTGCCGCTTCTTTGTAGATTGTTCTCAAACCATGCAGATACGTCATTTTCTCAAAGATTTTTCCCGATGTTGGTTTTCCCCGTTCATTCCAGTATTGCCGTAACATCTCAAAGGTTCTCTCTCCGAAGAGATTGAGAGGGCAGTTCAACCAATGGAAGCCTCCTCCCGTCTTCCCCTCATATACGTCTATGGTTTTGTTTTTCCAGTTGATTCTATCCCATTCAACCCCTAAAATACCACCTACTCCCATGCTTCCTTCTCTACAGCCTAAGGTCACATGAAGCCTCTTGAGTAGTTCAGCTTTGAAGCCTCCTACCTTAAAATAATCCTCTAGCTTCTCTTCCTGAGAGAGTCTCTCATAAACATATTTCCACTCTATTTTAGGCGCAGATTTCTTATGTGTTCCTAGAACATCGCCTTTTTCGTTTGGGAATTTGAAATCAGGTCTCAGAGATCGCAGAGCTATTAGGTAATGATTGACTGTTTTCGATGTTTTCCTGATCTCAGGTAAGGCTCTTAGTTGAATGTCGTCTATCGTCCAGTTTTGAGGGTTCTTCTTTTGTAGGATTAGCCATACTTTTCGACAGGCATTGAATCGCTGTCTCCATGACTTGATCTGTGTAGTTCCACTTCTCATTCTTATTATCCAATGTTGAACAAACTCATAATCCATGAATTTCTCTTTAGCCTTCTCCTCTTGCGTAGCCAACTCCCTGATCTTAGCCTTCTCCGCTTCGCCTAGCTTGTCATACTCTGCTTTGATTCGCCAATAGGTGGCTTCACCCATTTTGATTTTTTTCTTGATCTGTTTCTTATTCCAGTTCAACGCCATGAGGCGTAAAACTTCCCCTCTATCTATTTTCGGTCTTGGCATACGTGCATATTGATAGAATAAACTTATAGTGCTACCCACTCAATCCAAGCCCATTTTGAACCCCTTTTTGCTTTTTAGAAAGTTAGAAGCTAGTTTTATTTGATAGAAAATGATTATCTGGAGAATAGGAATAGACCCAACAAAAAATCGTCCAGCAGCAGAGGCTCTGATCCGAAGAATTCTAGCAGGAAAAAACCTTCCATGCATAAACACTC
>SDBU01002576.1_pt1 | contig 23964 bp, 19 predicted proteins | sample 2277071 | NCBI WGS metagenome assembly SDBU01 (sample SAMN10397929, study PRJNA504765) | marine sediment metagenome | isolation source: marine sediment core GS08_GC12, 126 cmbsf | place: Arctic Ocean: Gakkel Ridge, Loki's castle | collected 2008
GAGACCGCGTTGTCATTGACCCTCTGCAATATTGCTATGCCTGCGAAATTTGTAAAAAGGGAGAATTCAATCTTTGTGAAAACAAGAATGTCCTGGGAGTTTCCCATAACGGTGGTTTCGCTGAATATTCTGTGTCCCACTACACAGGGCTTCATAAGATTCCCGACAATGTTTCTTACGTCGAAGCGGCGATGACTGAACCGTTGGCAGATGCCGTATATGCTGTGCAGAAGATGTCGGTCAAACTTGGAGATTTCTGTGTTGTCATCGGTCCAGGTGCTATCGGCATCATGATGGTGCAGTTGATAAAATCCAGCGGTGCCGGCACTGTAGTGCTGGTCGGTACACGCGATTATCGCCTGGAATCTGGGAAAGATGCTGGCGCTGACCTTATAATCAATACCGCTGATGAAAACTCACCATATTATGTTGCAGACCTTAAAGCAAAGATTGAAGAGTTGACCGATGGCAAATTCGCTGACGCCGTCGTTACGCCGACAGGTTCGGTTGACGCGATGGAATCTGCTTTAGAAATCTCTGGACGTAGGTCCCGAATCGTGTACTTCGGTCTCCCTTCCGATGAAGCCGTCATTAGTGTTCATGCACTCTCAGCTATTTTCTGGGATAAGAGCATCCTCTTCTCCTGGCTCGCACCACTGACCTGGCCGACCGCTTTGAAAGCAATCGCCACTGGACTTGTGGATGTAAACAAATTACACACTCACACCTTCAAACTTGAAGATCTAGTTCAGGGTCTTGCAGATACCAAAGCCCGCGTAGGCAACGTCATGAAGGCTATAGTGGAGCCGTAAACGGAAAACGGAGAACGGAAAGCGGAAAACGGATTTCCGACTTCCGAATTCCAGTGGGGTGAATGACTATGGATAAATTCATCATCCAGGGCGGCAACCGCCTTGAAGGCACAGTTGCCGTCAGCAGTTCTAAGAATGCAACGTTGCCGATTGCCGTAGCTGCGGCGATTCTCAGCGATAGCGTCAGCATCATCTACAACGTGCCGCGTTTACAAGACGTCAATTCGATGTGTGGTGTGCTCGAAGTCTTAGGCGCGAAAACGTACTTAGATGAAGCGACGTTAACTATTGACCCTGGGCCTCATGATGCTTATGAAGCGCCGTATGATTTGGTGCGCAAGATGCGCGCGTCGATTTATGTGCTGGGTCCGTTAGTCGCGAAACTCGGCAAAGCGCGAGTATCTTTTCCCGGCGGTTGCGCGATTGGTCCACGTCCTGTAGACTTGCATCTCACCGGATTAGAAAAGCTCGGCGCTAATATTACCATCGAGCACGGATATATTGTCGCAGAAGCCTCTAAGTTGAAAGGCGCGGATATGAGCTTACGCGGACCACGAGGTTCTAGTGTGGGCGCGACGGGAAACGTGATGATGGCAGCTACCTTAGCCGAAGGTACGACGACGATTAGCGACGCAGCCTGCGAACCAGAGATTGTTGACCTCGCGGATATGCTGAACGCAATGGGCGCGGATATCGAAGGCGGAGGCACACCCATCATCAAGATTCATGGCGTCAAAGAGTTGCATGGCACCGAACACATTGTAATTCCTGACCGCATTGAAGCGGGTACCTTTATGGTCGCGGCAGCTATTACGCGCGGTGATGTGCTGGTGAAAAACGCATTGCCACATCATTTAGAAGCCGTCACAGAAAAATTGACCGAAGCAGGAGTAAATATCAACTGGCAGGGCGAGGGCGCGCATGTAACCGTCCCCGACAAATTGTCCGCTGTGGATGTTCGCACTAGCCCCTTTCCTGGATTTCCCACCGACATGCAATCCCAAATGATGGGACTGATGAGCATCGTCGAAGGCATCAGCGTCATCACAGAAAACATCTACCCAGACCGATTCATCCATGTTAGCGAACTCAACCGTATGGGAGCGAATATCCGAGTTGAAGACAGCAGTGCTATCATCAAAGGTGTTGAAAAATTCAGCAGCGCGCCCGTTATGGCATCTGATTTGCGCGCAGGAGCGGTGCTCGTGCTAGCGGGTTTAGCTGCAGAAGGCGAAACAGTTGTCTCACGTGTATATCATATTGACCGCGGTTATGAACAGATTGAATGCAAATTAGCATCTATCGGCGCGGACATTGTGAGAATACCTTAGCGAATTACGAATCACGAATTACGAATTACGAATTAAAAAATATTCGTGTTACTCGCCTGTTTTCTGTAAACTACGAATTACGAATTACGTATTACGTTTTACACTTCACATTTCATGCATCACGTTTCACGTTTTACGTTTCACGCATCAGGAGGTCATAAATGATTAAAGTTGCAATGCTCAGTTTTGCGCATGTACATGCCGAAGGGTATGCACGGCAAGTTGCAGAAAATCCCAACGCTGAAATAATCGCTGTATGGGATGAGGAAGAATATGGCGGCAAGGAGGGCGCAGCGCGTCATAATGTACCGTTTTATGAAAATTTAGATGATGTGTTGAGTTTGGATGACTTAGATGGTGTTGTCGTCAATGCGCCGACATCAATGCACAAAGATGTGATGGTCGCAGCGGCGAAAGCAGGCAAACATATCTTTACTGAAAAAGCTCTGGCTATCACTGTTGACGAGTGCGATGAAATCATCGACGCGGTGAATGCCGCTGGCGTTAAATTCATGATTTCTCTGCCCTCGCGATGCAACCCCGATATTCTGTTAGCGAAGAAAGCCATTGACGATGGTATTCTCGGTGATATAACGTTTGGACGCGGGCGCGTGGCGCATTCCGCTGCATTGGATAAATGGTTTTCAGGCTCTAGCTGGTGGTTTGTTGACCCCGAAAGAGCAGGTGGCGGTGCGCTCTTTGATTTGGGATGTCATCGAGTGGATGTTATCCGATGGCTGATGGGCGAACCGAAAAGCATCATCGCCAAGATAAATAACTACACAGACAACTATCCCATCGACGATAACAGCGTCACCGTTGTCGAATTTGCCTCCAAAGCCTTAGGTATCATAGACGTAACATGGATACATCGTTCCGGCCCGAATCTACTGGAGGTGTACGGCACGGAGGGGTCATTCGTGTCTGGACATGGTGAACTGCATCTCCAAAGTCGGAAACTTTCTGAGGAGGAGATGAAAGCATATTTAGATAATCGTCCACAGGCTCCACCTGAACCATTAGCGCAGTGGGTTGATGCGATTACCTCTAACACACCGATGACCATTACCATTCAAGATGGACGCAACCTGACAGAACTAATGCAAGCAACGTACATGTCAGCCGAACAGGACAAGGCAATTGAGTTGCCGTTGTAAAGCTGAAAATTTCGCAAACCGCCGCGAGGAGCCGGCATCCTCAGATGCCAATTCCTCGCGGAAGGTTTGCAAAGCGATGACGAGATTACCAACCATTCAGAGCCCCTCCCGAGGCTTCCGAAGTATCACTTCACTTCGCTCGCAACCTTCGGTCTGAGGATGCTCACTCCTCCTGCAAATTGAGTTTATCTACGCGTGGCTGTTCCAATGTCAAGCGTAAGTGTCAACTGATTGCCTTTGCGAATAACATTAATTGAAATTTTCTGACCGGGTGATGTGCGACGCACAAGGCGTCGCAGTGTTTTAGGAGTATCGACTTCAGTATCGCCGAATTGCAGGACCACATCCCACCGTTTTAAACCCGCTTTTTCCGCAGGTGATGATGGTGTAACGCCCTTAATAAGAACGCCATGCCCCTCCTCAAGCTCTAACTGCGCTCGCACCGCAGGAGGCACTGCTTTGGCATCGACTCCCAGCCATCCGTAGTTCACCTTGCCATGCTGAATAAGCTGTTCCGCGGCATACTTGATGTCGTTTATCGGGATAGCAAAGTTCATGCCCTCCGAACTAAGAGCAAAAGGTTGTTGATGGATTTTATTACGCAAATTTTCGAGATTCCTCTCTACTTCTTTTGTCTTATCAAGCAATAGTTTTTGAGTGTCAAGTTTCACTTCAAGTTCGCGTTGGATACGCGCAATTTCTGCTTCTTGCGCTGAAAGTTCAACTTCATCAATTGGCTCCAGCGAATCCAGCACGTTAATGAGCTTTTCAACAGCGTCATGATAAGACTTTTCTGCACTGACGATAAGGCTGTTAAGTCTTTTATCCGTCGCAATATCTATGAGTCTTTCTTCATGCTCCTGAAATAAATCTGTGAGTTTTGATGCCAATTCCGTTGCGTTTGCGTACTGAAGTTGATAGATTTTTGTCACATAATCGGAGTTATTATCCGGCATCTGGCTCTCCAAAAATTTCAGTGCTAAGGATTCTCGTTGTCGTTGGGCTTCTACAGCCGCTTCTGTAGCCTTGGCGTAAGCTGCTTGGGAGTCCTTATACTTGTTTCCAGCCTGGTGTTCTAAGGATTTATAGGCTTTCAACACGCGCTCATATTGCAGCCCGGCTTCTCCCATTTGTGGCAATGCCGCCCTGCGAAATGTGCTTGCCACAAGCCCTACCACATGCCCGTCGCTATTGATGACAGGCGCGCCGCTCATGCCCGGATTAATCGGCGCTGTTATCTGAAACATCTCTCGCCCGTTCACCCGCCTGTTTAGTCCGCTGACAATCCCCGTTGAGATGGAATTTGACATCCCATAGGAGTTTCCAATAACCATAACCCACGAGCCTTTCTCCAGCGCGTCCGAATCGCCGAACTCCACTGTTGACAGATTTTCTGCATCCATCTTCAGCACCACAATGCCTGTCGAAACATCACTGCCTACAAGTTGAACTTTGTGTGTCTCGCCATCAGCCATTTGAACTGTGAATTCAGAGATGTCCTTATCAGAATTATCATCGACCAACGCCGTCGTGAGTATGTATCCATCGGGACGGTACAACACCCCAGTTGCCACACGCCCGTTAGCGTCTTTAACGACGACAACGGTTGGGTCGACTCGCTTCACGACAGCTTGAAGTTGAGCTTCGAGCGATTGGAGAACCGGTACTTCTTTTGCAACTGCAACTCCTCCCATTCCCATTGATACAGCGCCTCCTTCTACTACTGGTACAATCCTTCCTCCTTCTTCCACCAATCGAACCACTGGTTTTTCTGTATGCAAATCCACCGCTTCGGTTTGCGCTACTACTTTCGACAAATTGAAAAAAGTAAGCGCAATGGCGATGATTCCGAAAATTGCTTTCCAACGCATGATATTATTTCTCCTTTCTGTTACAGTTTTACAAAAATAATCTTGGCTTCTTGTTTGCCCTCTTGCCCCCTGCCTAAAATGTCAAATATTCCGGCTGTTCCGCGATGACGAGCGCGTCTTCGATGAGATAAGTTTCGGATTGTTTCGATAGCAGTCCTGCATCGGGTAGAATGAAATTCTCTGCTTGAAAATCTTCTTCTGTTGACGGTGACATAACGTTATCCAAAAGGTAGTTTGCCGGCAAGGCTATGTCGTCAACTGTCTGATTTTGGAATGTTCTGTATCCCATCAGCCCGGCGCAAAGAATCGCTATAGTCAGACAAACAGAAAACGCAATTCGGAGCGGAGGTCCAAGCCAGGCTTCCTTTAGCCATTTCGGGAAGAACTGCCGACGCACGGGGGGGGCGACAATTTTAGCCTGAAGCTTGGGCCAAACATCCAGCGATTTTTGAGATTCAGGCGGAGTGTAATCGACGAACAGTTGGTGACTTGCCTGCAATTGCTGAAAGCTTCGCTGACAACGAATACATTTTTCCAGATGTTCCTCTACTTTGCACCGCTGTTCTTTTTTTAGTGTACCTTCGACAAGTTGAATTATGTCTGACTGCCAACGTTTACACCTCACACGCTTCATCTCCCTTCGCAGGTAATATCTGAAAATACTGCTGTAGTTTTTGGGCTAACCGAGCATGCGCTCTGAACAGCCGAGTACGAACAGTTGCCGCAGGACATTCCAAGATTTGAGCGATTTGTTCACAAGAATAACCTTCAAAATATCGCAAGACGACGACAATGCGGTACTTTGAAGGCAGACTTAAAATCGCCTCGCGAATTTGTTCGTCGCGTTCCTCCCGTTCAATTTGAATATCGGGTTGTATCTTTTTGGGGGCGCTCAGAAATTCAGCTAAATTCGATTCCTCCAGTGAAATTTGTTCAGGCAACCGCCTCCGCCGCTGCTTGGCGCAGTAGTTGATGCAGATGCGCGTCAGCCATGTGCCAAAAGTGGATTCCGCTCTAAACCGATTAAGTCCACGATAAGCACGCAGGAATATCTCTTGCGTGACATCATCAATATCACGTTCATCCTGCAAAATGCGTTGAGCCAAACGAGCAATCCGCATCTGATGCCTCCGCACAAGCAGCCCGAAAGCAGACATATCACCATTTTGTATTCTTGCCACAAGTTGCGCGTCTTCATCAACAGCGTCGGCGGCTTGCAAACTATCATACCCCCAAATTTTCCCGATTAGCGGTTTCGTTATCTATTTGACCCCGATGTTTGCAAAACGTTTCAAATTTTTTGTTTACATGAAGCAGAAAATATGTTAAAATTCAGATTGGGAAATGGCAATCGCTTTGGGAAAAGAGAATTATTGTCAATTATTATTTTCTTGGAGAATCAGTGATAGAATTACCTACACAAGGAGATAACATGGAATATAGCGATAGATATATGGCATACATGGGGATGGCTCCAAAACGAATCCCGCATTGGGAACATTGGTCTTGCCCCGACGCAGAAACGTATCTGACAGGAATTGATTATTATGAACATCCACGGCAGTGCCGATTGAAACTGCATGAACTATATCCCCAGCTTGGGCTGGGAATACCAGAAAAAGATGACCCAAAACCGCGGCCGAAGCTTGACTTGAAAGGTCAGAGTTCTAGCACGGACGAAGAAGGCAGGAGTCGTGTTCGCTGGGGCGAGGGTGAAACCAGCTATTGGGACTGGGGAAAGCATTTTAAGACTGCCGAGGACGTTTTTGCATTCTCACCACTCGAACAGGGCGATTTTACCAATATCCCAGTCGTTGAGTCTCGCGACTATTCGGACGAGGAAGAGCTTTACGAGATGTACCGCAAGGGGTATCCAGCCGAACATGAAGATAAGGCACCAGAAGGTTCTACAGCATCGGTGGGTTTTTACAATACGATGTTCATGTGGCCGCTGCTTACCTTTGGCTGGGAACTTTTCCTGGAAACCTGTCTGGACCCACGCTTCGAGCGGATTATGGACGAATTTGCTGAAATCAACCGGCGCGTATTTAGGACTTTCGCGCGACTGCCTGTCAATTTTGCTATCTGCCACGATGATATTGTTACCTCCCGCGGGCCTGTGTGTTCGCCAGCCTGGATGCACAAATACATATTTCCACGCTACGAAGAATTTTGGAGTATGCTCAAAGATGCTGGCAAAGAGGTGATATTTATGGTGGATGGATGTATCACCGCTTATGCCGATGACGTGTTTGCCTGTGGCGCCAGAGGGATTATCAGCGAACCATTTACGGACTACAAGACAATTGCCCGCAAGCACGAGAATTGCTTTCTGGCGGGTGAAGGCGACAACCGCATCCTTACGCGCAACGACCCGGATGAGATAGAGGCTATGGTAAAAAGCATGTTAGAAACGGCTAAGATGACCGGCGGCTATATGATGTGTATCGGCAATCATATCCCGTGGAATGTCACACCAGAGGGGATTAAACGCTATCTTGACCTTTCCGCTGAATTGGCGCACCGGTAGAAACGCTTTCATCCCCTTCTCAACTTCGCGCCCCGATAAATCATAAACCGCGCAGGATTCCGAAAATCGGGACATCTCTTTTTCTACAACGGATTCAGCCACGAAATCCGCGTTAGGTTTGAATTACATTTCCTGATGAATATAAAAAAACTGTTGCACCGACAGATACGGGACCCGCCGGTGCAACAGTTCGTTGTTGTTCATATCCGCAGCCCATTTCTGGTAATCCGCCAGACCTATCAGTTCTACTGCGATTCGCAACGTCAGGATGGCATCGTTGGAACGGATTTGGCCACCGTTGTTCACGTCCCCTTTACGTTCTCACATCCATTTTAAAGAATGGTAATTGTAATCGTTTTTTTGCACCATTTGGTACCGCATGGATATGAGATTCCCCATTCTTTGCACCACTTGGTGCCACATGGATATGAGATTCCTCCTACAGTAATTTGTCCACTTAGATTAACTGATACTGATGCGCTTACACCGGCAACAGTACCGGTGAACTTAGCATCAACTCTGCCACTTGTGGATGCGGATAAAGTGATTGTCCCTGAAACCGCATAGCCGCTGAAAGTACCACCGATGCTCATAGAACCGTTGAAGCTACTAACTTGAAGGGAATTGTCGACCTTCCGGATAGAGAATGTGACTGAGAACTTTTGTCCTGCCCAATTGACATCGCCACTTCCTGAGATTCTTGAGATAGACCCATCGGGATTGGCGGCAATAGTAAAATCCTTAATGTTGGAAATAGTTCTATTTAGCAAGGAAACACTGACGCTTCCACCGAATCCTGTATTTGACAACGTAAAGGAGCCAACTATTCTAAACCCAGACTGCTCAATGGTGCCGTCTCCGGTAAGGGAAAACGTCCCACCAGTGTAAATATGTCCTGACATATCTAACTTTCCGCCGCTAGCGGGGATGTTTACATCTCCACTAACTTCAACACCATTTGAACTGAGGGTGACTGATGCGCTTGGCAAGGTAAATCCAGCCAGAGTGAGATCTGCGATGCCAGTCAAACTAAAGGACGTGGGGGTTACCTCTCCTTCAACATTTACATTGCCTATCCCGGCGGGTAATTGGAGTTTGCCTTCTATCCGCAAGCCATAATTATTTAAGGTCACGCTAGCATCAGCCAGTGTATATCCTGCGGGGGAAAGATCACCTTCCCCTGTAAATTCAAAGCTACCATCCGCATTGACATCTCCAGAAACATAGATGCTGCCAAAACCAGGAATTTGTAACCAGCCCTTTACAGAAAGTCGCAGGGTGCCATCATCACCCTCAGAGTTCGATAGGGTGATGTCGGCATCCTGCACAGTGAAGCCCTTGATAACAATGCTCTCTGTTGCCGTAAACAAGATTTCTCCATCCCATGTGATATGGCCCGATAAAGTTGGATCCTGCCCAATGTCAATGGGGAAATAAAGGGTGCCACTGCCGCTAAATTGCTCTGAATCTACCGTAAACTCCATATCCAGCTCAAATCCATGTTTGGTGTATATACCACGCCCAGTTAGCTTTTTCGCATCGAAATCATACTCAACCTGCATCTGCTTTTTCTCTCCTAGCTTGCCTATCCTGCCAAAGGCTTCAGGGATATCATTGACAATGTCACTTAGCAGGATGCCATCTTCGTTAGCGATCATCAGATTCTCTTCGCCTTCCGTGAGATCTATAATACCTGTGCATCCTCCCAGCTCGATAGTCAACCCAGCTATCCCCACTGGTACTCCTAAAGCATAATCGCCGTTGAACGCCCACACTGGTTCATATGACCCTGTCCAGTCAAGCTTTACTACCTCTTCGCCAGTTATTTTCATCTTCAGTCAGTATCATCATCATTGGGAAGGGTTCCATACTTACGTTCAAGGGGATCCAGTAATCCATCATCATCGGTATCACTGCTCAGAGGATTCGGATCTGTATTATCAGTGTAGTCTGGTCTACCATCTGGTTGTTCACCATAGTCGGGATATAAAACTCCGTCATCTAAAATTGAATCCTTGCCCTTATTCCCGTTTTGATCGAAAAGATCTGCATCATGGTCAGTGTCGATATCAAAAGGATTGAGGTGAAGATCTATCTCAAATTTGTCAGTCAGATACCCTATTGAACCTGGCAGATTCAAATCATCAGATCTGTAGCCGTCACCATCCGTATCTGGGTCCATTGGGTCAGTCACGTTTCTCGGCAAATCGATAATGAGATTTGCGAATCCAACCCATCCAGGTCTGATACCGTCATCACCATCTAAGGGTATATTTGGAATATAAATCTCTTCACTTATATATATTTTGGGGAGGATGAGTATCTTGTCGATATATACCGATTCCGGGGGTGAGAAAGTTTGCCCTAATATTCTTATAGTATTTTGGGTAGGTAAGTTTAAGATAGCCCTTGTGGCATGCCATTCATATTGGTCAGTCAGTTCCCCAATTACCGGATAAGGATTTTGTTGGCCACCGATACTTATGTCAAGTTCTACTTGAGCATTTGGGTCAACTTTTGGGTCTCTTTTTGCTCTTATAAAGACCTGGTAATTACCCTTCGGGTATTTGTATCCTGGGGGGATTTCAAACATAGGAGCGCCAACATTTACCACGACCTTGCTGTTACTTCCACCAACATCATCTATCACCTCGATGTCCATGGGGTAATGTTCTGCTTCAAACCAGTAAGTGTTGTGAGCGGATTCCTGACCATCAAGCAACCCGTCTCCATCAGTATCAGGGTCTGTAGCTATGGTTGTAAGGTAGACGGGTTCTTCCTTCTCCGGAACGACCATCAACTTGTCGATAACTACTGGCTCAGGTGCGGCTATATTAATCTCTAGAATCGATTCAAGGGAAATCTGCGAATCAGGAGGAAGAGAGTAATTCATGGAATACCACCTGTAAATCTCCGTGGTGAAGAAGAGTTCTGATTCTGGCAGAATCACAGGTTCGAGTACATTCGCGGTTATCCCTAATAAATCCATCAGTTTCGGCTCAGTTGTCTTTGCTCGTAAATAGACCCTATAATTGCTATATAGGCTTCTGGAAATTTCGTGGAAAGGAACAATAAACTGCCTATGCGAAATACCCCCTTTTTCTGAAAGGACCCATCCGTTGTATCCGCGAATCAATTCTTCCCCATCGTTGAGTCCATCGGCATCCATATCTTGATTTAAAGGGCTAGGGTCATCGCCATCGGGCACGCCGTCCCGGTCTGTATCACTTTGCGTCAGGTCAGTGCCTAAATTCACTTCAATTCCATCTACTAAGCCATCGTCATCGGTATCATCATCCAGAGGGTCGGCGTTGAGATTTATCTCCTCTCCATCGATAATGCCATCGCCATCGCTATCTGCCTTTGTAGGGTCAGTACCATGAGTATTTATCTCATCTGGGTCTAATAAACCATCAGAATCCGTATCCCTCAATAACGGATTGATGACATATCCATCCGTTCCGGAAACAACCTCTTCATCATCCCAGATGGTATCCTTATCTGTATCTTCAAGAATTGGGTTAGTATGATATATATTCACTTCATCTCCATCGTTGAGCGTATCATTGTCGGAATGTTCAACCAATGGATTGCTAAAATAGATCAAAATCTCATCGCCGTCTGACAAGCCATCGTTATCACTATCACTATCCAGTGCGTTAATCTTTCCATCTCCATCGGTATCCAAGTCCCAATCAGTCTCACTTCCGTCAAGTATGCCGTCATCATCGGAGTCATTGTCTTCCATGTCTATTTGATTTTGGTATTCTTGGATGTTTGTCAGACCATCGTTATCCATGTCAGCGGTAGCATCATTTTGGTCGGCTGGATTTAACTCATGTTCTACCTCAACTCCATCTGGTATACCGTCATTGTCGCTGTCCTGCACCGTAGGGTTACTTCCATGAAGAAACTCACCTGCATTATCAAGGCCATCGTTGTCAAGGTCAGTTGCGCCATCGCTTGGTTCTGTGGGGTCTAAACCATATTGTTGTTCCCAATTATCCGACATTGCATCCCCATCCGTATCAATAGCGACCGGAGATGTCTCACCGGGGTCGAGGATACCGTTCTTGTTGGCATCTTCATCGCTATCGGGCAAGGTATCGCCATCGGAATCGTCATCTAAGGCGGATATCAAACCATCACCATCAATATCGAGATTCCAACTCATTTCCTTTCCATCAATAATTCCATCTCCATCGGAATCATTATTATTTGGATCTGTCCCGTTATCATCCTCTTCACCATCCACTAATCCATCATCATCAGAATCTGAATCCAGAGGATTTGTATTGGTAACATCTATCTCGTCGCTATCGCTTAGCCCGTCGTTGTCAGTGTCTTCAAGATTTGGATTTGTTCCATTTTGATACTCTTGAATATTTGTTAAACCGTCTTCATCGACGTCAAGGCTTGCATCATCTTCCTTTGGATTCAATTGATTATCTATCTCCCACTTATCAAGCATGCCATCACTATCAGAATCATCTGAATATGGCTTTGTCTGGAAAGTGATTGCTTCGTCGTAATCGTTGATTCCATCGCCATCACTATCCCTTTCCCAAGGATCCGAGGAGTAGATAATAACTTCAGCTCCATCACTCAGGCCATCATCATCACTAAGTAACTTATTGGGACCTAAAGCAAAAATAACCTGTATTTTCTTAAGAGGAGCAGTATAATGGAGAGACGAAGGATTGCGCTTGAATCCTCCTCGGCTGTGTAAAAGCTGTATCGGTGCCTTTGGCACAGCCTTCGCGGAAGGGAAAATCGCTGAAACCGTGAAGATATTTTTCGCTCTTGCTATCTCCTCCGCTTAAGTGGAGGGTTGCGCTGGTAACCTCCGCATATTTCGGAAGACTGAGATGAACCGTTTAATCGCTGGCTTCAGTAAAGATGATGTCTTTCTGATTAGAACCATCTGAGAATGTATTTAACACTTGAGCTTCTAATTTACCACCACCTAAGAAGTAAAAGATACATACTAGTCGGTTTTTCCGTAGAAGCTGATATAGATTTTTCCGGAGGTCTGAGCAAAAGATTTTGTGATACTGCGATCAGGTTCATCAGATTCACCCAGAATATCTATCAGTTCATACGCTTGATTGGTACCGGCCGCGCCACCTGTTATTACCTTGTGCTCAAGGGAATCAAGCTGAATGGACGTGTTCATCCAACCCGGAGCACTTTTTCCCGGGGGTTGGTATTCAAAGCTATCAGCAATTAGTATCAATTCTTCTGCCCAAATCTTTGTTGCTGTCATCGGACTAAAAAACAAAATTCCCGTAAAAACTATGCTAAACCAGCCTAATTGTTTACCTAAAATTCCTACCTTCATTTTTTATCCTCTCCTTTATCCATCGGGTACTGTCAAACATCAGTAGCTGAGATTCGCTGAGAAGCCAGGGGGAGAAAGGAATGAAAACGCGGAAAGGTTGTACCCCCTTGTACCCCCCTAGAAACCCCCGTGTTTTCTGGGTTTCGAGCATCTTTTTCATTTCTAATTTGACAATACCTATCCATCGGTATTGTCAAATGTCAGCGATTGAACTGTCCTGCCTTTGAAGCAATTGTCGCCTGAATAGGTCACGCGATTAGTCGTAAAACATTTTGTCGTTCAGCGTTCAGTTCGGACTTTTTCCATGGATATTGCAAGCGTCTATAAGGGAATAGGTTTGTGAGACTGTGTCGGTAAGAGGGGCGCGCATTTAATCGTTTCTATCGCAGGAGAGTAAACGGTATAAGATGAATGGACATTCGGTCTAACGGTCTAACATCGACGAGAGTTGTCATCAGTAACCGACATTCAATAAACTTTTTTACAACAATTTGGCAAATTGGTACAACATATCATCGCATTTGTCAAGAAAAATTGATAGAAAATTTTTCTTGCCCTGAAGGGAAAAAAATGCTAAAATTTGGGTTGAACTCTCAGCAAAGTCTTGTAGTAGTAAGAGCCTATCCTAAAAATTCCTGGGATAGATACCAAGACGAGCTATAGAAGGGGGAGAGTATGTCCATTACACTCAGTGGTCATCAAATAGCGGCGCGATTGACGGCGATTACGGGACCTTATGAATTATTCCCAGGCCCGCATCTATTCACGGACTGGCGTTTTATTGACGCGGGGTCGCCGTCCTATGTAGACGAAGAGAACAAGGCTGTTCCACTTAAAGGCAAGGGTAGATTGAGGACAGTATGGCATCGTGGAATTAATGTGCCGCGCGGCATACACATCGTGGCGGAAAAACCTATCAAATCCGAGCCGATAGAAGGTCCCATCGGTGCTTCAGTTATCTGCGATGGAGGAATCTATCGCTCGTGGTCAGGCGCAAACTACAGCGAATCCGAAGATGGATTTCATTGGAAGAAACCGTCCCTGCCGGGCGAAGCAGATGGGCAGGACCGGAACGCTCTGTTCTTCGACCGGACAGGGGTTCACGGTCCAGGCGTGTTTATAGACCCTTCGGCGGATGACAGCGAACGCTACAAGATGGTTTTCTGGAGCGAGTTGGGACATGGCCGCGAGGAACTGCGTGAAAAAATTCATGAAGAATACAAGAAGAAACGTCCATACGACATCGACCCGGTGTTCGATGTGCGAGGGAGAATAGATGCGCTTTTTGGTGCAGTTTCGCCCGACGGACTCTATTGGAAGCCAATTGAGGAGCCGTTCTTGCTGCACATGGCTGACAACCCGAACACGATGTACTATGACACGCTTTTGGAAAAGTATGTACTCTATACGCGAGTCAGTTGGATGTACGGCCGGCGGTCAATCGGCCGGAGTGAGTCAGACACATTCGGCCCATTCCCACAGCCTGAGATGGTGGTCTGGCCTGATTTGGAACGCCTGCCTTCGGATGACCTGTACACCAACGCGAAGTGTATCTACCCGGACACGGTAGACCAGCACTTTCTCTTTCCGACGGTTTACCACCGCGCCGAGGATAACTGTTCGATCGATATGATGTCCAGTCCCGACGGCATCCACTGGTTTAGAGTGCCGGGTGGCCCCGTGTTGGACGGTGCCCCGGAGGCTTTCGACGACGGCTGTCTCTTCACCCACGGCGGCGGGTTGGTGCCGCTGAACGATGACCAGGTGGGATTGCCTTATCGGGGCAGCACGTTTCCCCACAAGTATCCCCGCTGGCCAGACCGTAATGACCGTGGGCGAGCAAGATACGCGGTCTGGAAAAGGGGCAGGCTGGCGTGCGTAAATTCGCAAGGCGAAGGCTTCTTTGCAACGCCAGTGCTAAAGTTCCCTGGCCGCCAGCTTAAACTCAATTTCAAGACGCCGATGACTGGCGAAGTCCGGGTCGAAGTCGTAGCAATCACGAGGTGGGTACACAAAAAGAAAACCGAGGAAGTGGTCGCTGGGCGAAGTTTTGATGATTGTGACCCCATCTTTGGTGACCAACTTTCACATACGGTAACGTGGAAGGGGCAGGCTGACCTGGGCCACGCTACAGACCAGCCGGTCTATTTCCGTTTCAAGCTGCGCGCGGCTAAGCTGTATGGTTTTGAACTGGTTTAGTGGGTATCCTCAATATATGACAACGAATTTAAGGATTTATCGAATAGCTTTTGCGCGGAAGACCTGCTCAACGATGGCACCGCGGTTAATCTACTTGGCGGATTGTAAAACCTGAAAATAAAACCTTTCACACATTACGTTTTACGCATTACGCTTCGATTCGCGATTAACGGTTTTGCTGGCGACATGTGGGTAGTCTCAACACCTTCACGTTTCATGCTAACCGAACAAATGACTCGAAATACAGGTGACATAATCTATGAACTGGAACATAGCTCCCGAATTTATTAAAACAATGGTGGATAAATTTGAATCTGGACAGAGCAATCAATTTATCCTGTACGGCAATGTCGGCGATATTTTCCCCTGGCAAACAGATATATTTCGCGACCTGGTCAGCTACTTAAGCACTCTCATTAGTCCTAACAAAGGTAAACAGCCCCGAATTCCGATTCACTACGACCTGGTGGGCGGCGTTCAATTTTCAGATTCAAAAGACCAACAGTTAATCGAGTCGGCTTTCGGCAAGGGGATACTATCGGAATTGATGAAGGACAGCAAGGAATCGCCGCTGGGCGCGTTGACCTTTCTTCAGGAACTTACTAAACTGGACATAAAAGACATGAATACGCCGAAATGCGGTTTCGGCATTATTATTGAGCACGCGGACTTTTTGTCGCCTCGACAGGAAGCAAGTTATGCTAGTGAGATAGAGCGCAGAAAGGCGACGCTCTTTAGGGAATGGTTCACAGAACCCAGTTTTATCAGAGGGAATGACCTTGTTATACTGATTACGGAGACATTGGCTTCGATTAATCAAGATTTGCTCGATTTGCCATTTGTTTCAGCGATTGAAATACCACGTCCAAATGAAACGGAACGCCGCCGATACTTGAGGTATCTCAAAAAGCATCGCGGACTGGGACTCGACATCAAAGAGCGAGAAGCCGTTTTTTACACAGGCGGATTGACTTTACAAGATATATACCAGATTTTTCTGCAAGCGCAACATGGCAAAAAGGGACTCAATGAGCAGATGATTTTCGCCCGCACTAAAGAAATAATTGCCAAAGAACTCAGCAGGAATCTGGAATTTCCAATAATTGATTATGATTTCTCAGCGGTTATTGGAGCCAGAAAACTATTGGCGAAGCTTCGCGAATTGAAAGAGTGTATTCTCAGCGGCAATCCTGCATTGATGCCGACAGGCATTCTCGTCCCCGGCGCTAACGGCGTCGGCAAAACATTCATCTTTAAAGCATTTGCCAAGGAATGCGCCTATCTCCCCGTTATAATTAAAAATGTACGCGGGCAATATGTGGGACAGACGGAGAGCACCTGGGAAAAGATACGCGGCGTGTTGGAGGCGATGGGCAATGTGATGCTGATTTTCGACGAGGCGGATACTGAAATTGGTGGTCGTGGCGCGCAAACTCACGATGTAGATAAACGGCTTTTCGGCGCTATGATGCGCATGATGGCTGACCCTAAAAATCGCGGCAAGATAATTTGGATTATCATCACCGCCCGTCCTGATAAACTCGAACCTGACATCAAACGCGCCGGCCGCGCGGGCGAGCACATCCCCGTTTTTGACCCCGAAGGCGATGAGCGTGAGGAATTCATAAACTTCGTTTTGAATAAAGTGGGCATGTCCTTAGAACAATTCTCGGATGAGGAAAAAGCGGAATTTCTGGATAAAACCGAACACTTCTCCCCGGCGGATTTCACTCAACTGCTGACAAATCTCGAACGGAAAAAGTACATCATCAAACAAGACCTAACCGGCGATGAAGTCCTCGAAGTCGCGTGGGATTTTATTTCCAGTGACATCACACTACAACGAGAACTGCAAAGTTTACTGGCGTTCACAGAATGTTCATACCAAAGCTTAATCCCCGAAAAATTTGAGGGATTAACAAAACAGGAAGCGTTTGAGCGTATCGGCGAAATCAAGGCGTTGTTGAAAGAAGTTTAGGTGAAGAGTGAACGGCTTTCGGAATTACTCCACAGCAAAGCGTACAAAGCGGGAGCTTCCTTGTCAATAATGATGGTTAGCTGAACACCAAGATAGAATTTGGGGCTATGACCCCGTCACACATCTATGACACGAAAGAGTTACAACCATGATATTCGTTGTTGATACAGGAGCTTGAATAGCTTTGACTGATAAATCTGACCACATCAGGAAGCCATCCAGATTTACACAACACTGAAGCAGCAAAGAAAACGCTTTTTAACAACGGAATTTTGTAGCAAAAAGGAGAAAACTGTATTGAATGATTCAAAATTTGTCGCCAAACATGAGATATCCATGAAACGTATGCTGACAGTTTGTTCGGGCGCCCTCTTCCTGCCCGAATTGAAGGAGGGCTTGCGGGTGCGAAATATTGAGTTTGAAGCAACATTACCTGATGTCCGAATTGACTGTTTTTTGTTTCTAACCCCAGAAGAGATGCAAGAATCTCGCTTGGGCGCTTTAAAGGATTTGGGCACTATCAACGTTCTACATATCAAAGCCACCGGAGATAATTTCACAAAGAAACATCTACAGACGTATCTGGGGCAAGGTTTAATCGTTAATGGTTCGGACAAAGTTGGTGGGTCAGAAATAGTGGTTTTATTAATCCTGTGTTCAGAAAAACCATCTAATATACTCGAAAACGACGTATTTCAATTCGAGCCAAGTAGCGATGAGGAATGGGTCTATAAAAATAAGCACAAATGGTTCTTCCCCGTAAGAATCTTGGTGTTGAATGATATCGACCTAACGGATGAAAATCTGCCCACTTATTTTCCATTCGTTCCTTTTATTACCGCTAGAAAAAAATTCCTGGAATTTTTTCCAAAAATTGGCGATTTAAACATATCTGAAGTATGGAAATTTTTTTGTGACTTATTCGCTTCAAAAGCAAATCCGCGTTACTGGGAGGTGACAAAAATGACATTTTGGTTGACAGCAGATGATATCCAACATGCTCTTGAGCATGTACGACAAGAGGAAATACCAGCGGTATTTGATAGAATGTTAAGCCGAATACCACCGGAGCAAAGACTGGACAGCCTGGATAAAATGAAAGATTTTATCCCTAAGGGACAGTTGAAAGAATGGGCTAGAAAAATACTTAATGGAAGTGAATAATCTGTGACATTTAACACGACGATATTAAGCGTTATTTCAGCTCGCTCTCCAACAACTTCGCCTTACGAAGTGCAAAAATCCTTGGATTGAGCCTGTCGAGGTCAATCCTTCGTTTCCCTCGTGCCCCCTTCACAAGTGTAGGTTTTTTACAAAGCAAGCAAATAAAGCTTAGGAGGGGCTATGTTACCCTTAGCACTGTTTGCCTTACAGAAAAACCTACCCCTGAAAACTCGTGCCCCCCCCTTGGATAAACTGCGTGTATTTTTAAAAATCAACGTAGGTGCAGACCGATGTGTCTGCCTTTTTGCAATGGCAGAACTTATTTTGATTGACAGCTCCTATTTTAGAGGAGGAAAATTATGTCAGAAACACGACTCAAAGCAGGCATAGCTGTTGCCAACATCACGCCCCCTGTCGGAGTGGACATGACAGGATTTGGCGGGCGTTCATCCGGAGTTGTGGGTATCCATGATGATTTATTTGCAAAGGCACTGGTTTTGGACGATGGCAACCGAAAATTGGTTATTGTTACGTCTGATTTATTAAGTTTAGATTTTGACTTAGTCGCGCGCACTCGGGAGTTGATAGAAGAACAATTGCACATACCGCCTGAGAACGTAATGCTCAATTCATCGCATACCCATTCAGGACCGGCAACTATTTCATTGCGCGGTTTGGGCGAACGCGATGAAAGTTACATTAACGTGTTGGTGAAGAAAATAGTAGGTGCGACACTCGAAGCTGATGCAAAATTGGTGGATGCAAAACTCGGTTTCGGCAGAGGAGACGTGCAAATCGGTGTAAATCGCCGTCAAAAGCGGGACGACGGTGCTGTGGTGTTGGGAATCAACCCGGATGGAAAGGTAGCCCCTTATGTTGATGTAGTGCGGGTTGATGACGCTGAAGAAAAGCCGATGGCAATTTTATTCAGCCATTCCGCTCACCCTGTCGTGTTGGGCGGTTCAAACCTGTTGATTTCTGCTGACTATCCGGGCTATGCAATGCAAGTTGTACAAAAGGTTGAAGAGAGCAGTGTGGCGATGTTTGCACAAGGTTGTTGCGGCAACATAAATTCCAACCCGGTCGGCAGGACTTTTGAGGACGCGAAACGATTGGGAACAATACTTGGCGCAGCAGTGATTGGAGCAGCGGAACAGATTAAAACGCAAAGTAAAATTGAGCTTCGCTCCTGTTCAAAAAGCATCGACTTGCCGCTGCAGGAGCCGATTCCAGTAGCGGAAGCGCAAAGGTTGGTCGAGAACTACCAGAAAGAACTTGCTGAAATAAAAGAGGAAGGAATCGGCCGCCCGCGCAACTATATGGTTGAAGGTCAGTTTGAATGGGCGCGGGACACGCTCAAAGAAGCTCAAGAAGGTAAAAAATCGCGCACCCAGGAATTTGAAATCCAGGTGATGCAGTTGGGCGATATGGCGATAGTATCACTAACAGGCGAGGTATTTATCGAACTCGCGTTGGAAATCGTCGAACGCTCACCTTATGAACAAACTATCGTTTTAGCATATACAAATGGTTGCATTGGGTACGTACCTGATGAGAAATCGTATCCCGATGGCGGCTACGAGGTGAGCAGCGCGTATCGCTACTACGGTACGTTGATGATTAAACCTGAGTCGGACAGGATGATTCGGGATTCAGCAGTGGCAATTTTGGAGGAGATGGCAAGGTAATTTCCCGATTGTTTGCTTTTCAAAAAAACCGGGCATCCATTGATTTTTCGGATAGGTTCTTAAATATAATGTTGCAAGGAGAATTTGGGGGATTCTTGACAGAAGCTACATAACAAACGGGAGGGGGCAGATGAGAATGAAAGTTGTGCTGACGATTGCATGTGTCGTTGCCGCTGTGATGCTTCACGCTACGGCTTTTGGTGAAGAAGAGAAGCTTGTTCGTGTGATTGGCGAGCCAATGGTATTGCACAAGAATATACGTGGCCAGTGGGGAATGCATACGTTCGCGTATATCCTTAAGGGGGAGAAGTTTCTTTACTGGAGTGCATCTGCTTACAATAAGACTGACAAGACTCACGAGCTTCTTGTGGGGAAATACCCATTGCAGCCAGAGACTTCGGGTGTTATTTCCGCGGTCTCGACTATCCGATTGGTCGAATCGACTGTGGATACTATCACTATCCCGCAGATGATTCGTACCCCTGACGGTCATATTCACGTTTTCATAGGTGTGAACTACAAGTTGCCGGGGCGAAGTATGCATCTTGGAACTGTGCGCTATTATCGCACTGCGACGCCGGGCGATATATCCACGCTCGTAAATCGTACGGAATGTATTCCGATAACCAAGCCCTACAACAACTTCCACACGCGGATGAATGTGGGCGTCACGCGGGATGGCAAACGCATGGCGCTGGTAATATTAGCGCTCTCCGAGGATGGCAGTGTTCCGTTTAACACTCCAATAATCTTCTTTGGTAAGCGGGAGAAAGATGATGGGCGGCTGGGAGATGATTTTATTTTTCAGAAGCCTATCAAGTACGCAGAGCCGATGTCCTTTTTCTACCCGCAGGTAGCAGCAACGCCTGACGGTATCGTCGTCGTAGGGCAGCATTACAATGATGGCTCAGAGAAGCGGCACACAACGCGCCTGTATCATTTGGATTGGAACGGAAAGCAGTTATATCATGCGAATCTGACCGCGGACAAGAGTGATGGCAACTACTGGTGCCTTGACTTGCATCCGCTTCATCTGTCGGACTGGAGTAAGCTGGTTCTCTACCACAACAAATATTCTCACACAAGCGATGAGGCGACCGGGCATGAATTCTGGCTATACGATGTATCTGCTAGGAAGTTAACGCTTCGTCGGACCATAAATGCGAATCGGGGGCTAATGGGATACGGGAAATGGACTCCCATATCGGAGAACGCTTCGTCGCTTCTTAACGCGGTCTGGGCGACTGGGAAGCATGTCATATACTCGTGGGAGGGGAATCTTCTCGGCGAGGGCGAGATATCAGATTCAGTGCTGCAAGGGACGGCTGCCGAGGATTTGGGATACGTTCGCAGGGCGAGTTTGTGCATTGCTCATCCCCTCCAGGGTTCAGTCATGACTTCGAACGAGGTGTATGTCGCGTCTGACCTGCAGAATCCCGGGACTGAAGTGAAATCGCATTCGTTCGTAGCCTGGCGGCTGGAACTGGGCAAAGCGGGTGAGGGCGGCCGCTGAACCTTGGTGTGAAACTTCGGGCAGGTGTAATGGTCTACCGAGTTCCGGGATTGATGCCAAAAGTCTATAAGGAGTTATGCCATGGCAAAAATCAAAATTGCAAGAGGAAGGACTACGACGACGCAATATGTTTGCGATAGGTGTGACGCGGAGCTTCTAAAGAATTATAAAGAAAGTAGAATACCAGCGATATCAGTTTCGATTCGTGGAAGTGGCGGACAGAAAAAATGGAAGGACTTATGCCAAAAGTGTTTAGATGAAATCGTAGACCTCTTGGATACACGAGTATTTTCAGAAAAACGTAGTGACAGCGACGAAGAACCCAAGAAGAGATTCAAACTACCACTGCTGCGATAAACTTGAAAATATGGAATGCGTTAATCATGGTCGATGCAGTCCATAAGTTCCACATATGTTAAAACTTGCTTACAATGATGGAGTTTATAATTGCATGGAAATATTAGATAATTGGGAAAAATGGAAATTACCAAATTACCACTTTACCCAATTACCAAGTGAGGTGATACAAATGAATCGATATGTGTTTTCGATTATTGCGTTCGTGTTGTTGTTAATGAGCTTCATTGTAGAAACCCCGGCGCAATACTATTATCCCAATTTCGTTGGCAATATGTGGACCTTGAGAAGTCCCGAAACCTCTGAGGAAACTGTTGTGACAATCGCTGAAACGGCGTTTATTTCTGGACAGGAAGTCAACGTGTTGGAACGACGCACGCAGCACGGTGAGCCAGATAAGATGTACCTCATCACGGAACGCGATGGTCTTAAGATGGCTCGCTCTATAGTCAACAATGGTCTGCTAGGCGTTCTGATCTTCGATTATGACCCGCCTGAAGAGTTTCTTCCTATTCCTCTCGAAGTCGGCGCAGCATGGGAAATCACGCAGGACACAAAGATACAGGACTTCAAAATTCAGATGACAATTAACGCAAGTGTTCTCGCGAAAGAGGATGTGACTGTACCTGCCGGGACATTTCGCAACTGCCTTAAAATTCGCCAAGAATATTCTATCAAAGCTATTCTGAATATCTCTTTAGAAATGTATATGTGGTTAGCTCCGAACATTGGGTTGGTCAAGGAGGTAAATAGTAGTGGAGTGGTGTTTGAGTTGGTGGATTATAAACTTTTTTATCCCTGGGATGTGAACCATGATTTTAGGGTAGATTTGCTGGATGTAAAAGCCGTAGCAGCCTACTTTGGCGAATATCTCACTAGCGCGCCGGCAAACAACCCTGATGTCAACGGCGACGGTCTAGTAGATATTATAGACCTTGTACTGGTGGGAATCCATTTTGGAGAAACCTATCGACCATAATGCATGCGAAAGAATTAAAAAAGCTTGAATTAAGCCGCCGCTTGCACCAAAGTGCAAAGCCGGGGCAAGCGGTCAGCTCCAATGATTTGTTAGACTCTCAGCCGGGGAGCGGGGTAGGACAATTATGAACTATATTATGGTTTTACCGCTTCAATAGTTGCTGAGAGCAGAAAATCCCCAATATCTTTATCTGATGTCCACTCACGGATAAGCTCTTTACTCCCGTCTATGGGTTTTATACGAACGTTGGTGAATCCAACTTCTTCCAGCGTTGACTTCAATTCATCTATCTGTGACGCGCCTGACACACACCCCGTATAAAGCTCAAGGTTCTTTTTCACTTCGTCAGGCAGTTGCGCGGTGGCAACTATATCGGTGACTGCCAACCTTCCGCCTCGCTTCAATGTGCGAAAAGATTCTTTAAACACCTTCGTTTTCTCAGGCGAAAGGTTAATGACACAATTGGAGATAATCACATCTACCGAATTATCCGCAACAGGTAAATTCTCGATTTCTCCCAGACGGAATTCCACATTCTCGGTTCCTGCCTTTTCGGTGTTTTCGCGTGCTTTACTTATCATTTCCGATGTCATATCCACACCAATAACGTGACCACTTTCCCCCACAGCTCTGGCGGCAAGAAAGCAGTCGAACCCACCACCACTACCTAAATCAAGGATAGTTTCTCCAGGTTTCAAAGAGGCAATCGCCTGTGGGTTTCCGCAGCCCAGACCCATATTTGCGCCTTGTGGCACGGTGGATACATCATCGCTGGAATAACCGAGGCTGACCGAAACATCTTCCGCTGTTGGTTTTTTTCCTGTACCACAACCACATCCACATCCGGCAGTACCGGATTTTGCTATTTCCCCGTAGGTTTTACGCACTGCCTGACGAATCTCGTCGGTTCTTAATTCTTGCATTTTCTATCTCCTCCATTAGGTTTCTAAGAGCGTGTGTGAGAAGTATCGATTTGCCTGGTTATAAACACGATCAGCGACATCTGAGTGTTAGGGCATTGGGGAAATGGGGAGATGGGGCACT
>SDBU01002577.1_pt1 | contig 23960 bp, 21 predicted proteins | sample 2277071 | NCBI WGS metagenome assembly SDBU01 (sample SAMN10397929, study PRJNA504765) | marine sediment metagenome | isolation source: marine sediment core GS08_GC12, 126 cmbsf | place: Arctic Ocean: Gakkel Ridge, Loki's castle | collected 2008
TCTCAGATCCTCCAAGACATGTGGGACCCGTATCGCGCTCGATGGCTTTGGAACAAAGTCCACCGCGCCCAGCGATAGTGCCTTCAGGGTCTCGCGCGCGCCGTTCTGGGTGAGAGTGCTCAACATAATGATGGGGCGCGGGAACCTGCGCATTATGCGCGACAGCGCGTCAAGCCCATTGAGTCGAGGCATCTGGATATCCAGCGTCACGACGTCGGGATCAAGCTCCTCCACTTTCTCAACGGCCTCCACTCCATCGCGGGCGGTGCCGACCACCTCAATGTCTGGTTCGTCGTTCAATCTTTTGGCTAGGGTGAACCGGATGAAGGCGGAATCATCGACTACGAGCACGCGAATGCGTCTCATGCGCTCTCCTCGGGCCATTGTTGGTTAGCCGATGACCTTTTCGAGGGCAGCCAAGACTCGCTCACTCTCAAAGGGCTTCACGATAAAGTCGCGAGCGCCCGACTTGATCGCCTGCAGCACAATGGACTGCTGCCCCAGGGCTGTCAGCATTACCACTCTGGCGTCGGGGTCTCTCTCGCGCAGCTCCTTGAGCACCTGTAGCCCGTCCTTTTCCGGCATGGTAATGTCGAGGAGTACGGCGTCTGGCGAATGTGCCGTGTACTGCTCCAGAGCGCGATTGCCATCCTCAGCCTCGACAGTCTCATAGCCGTGCTGCTGCAGCATCCTGGTTAATACTAGCCTCATGAACAGGGCATCGTCCACCACCAAAACCTTTGGCATCCCAAAGCACTCCTTTGCATCTCACCATTGCAGCTATCTGATGGGAATGTCTCTTTCCCCCCGTCCGACGGAACGAACGGTCAGGTTTCCCGACTTGACGTAGAGCTTGACAGTTCGTCCCCGGTTTCCGCCCGTTTCCTCGCCGACGCAACGCAGCCCCTCCTTCTTGATGACCGTCCTTGCCATCTCCACATTCCTGGCTCCTATGTCCAGAATGTTCTTGAAACCTGGCGCGATCAGCATCTGCGCACCACCGGCCATCCGGATCACCAGTCGTCTGTAGCTGGCGCCATTGGCCAGCATCTCGTTGAGCAGGTGAGGGACGCCAGTGTCCACAAACTTGCTCGGCGAGCCTCCCATCCTGGTGCCCCGTTCGGGCAGCACTGCATGAAGCATGCCCGCGACCTTGGCAACGGGATCATAGGCGCAGACTCCCACACAGGAACCCAGCCCCATGGCAGTGAGGACATCTGCGGGGTCGCGACTGACCTTGACTTGGGCCAAACCAACTGTGATGATGTTCTGCTGATCGCGGTTCGGCCGTGTGCTCTCGCTCATGCGAACCCAACCAAGTCCTCCAGGGACTCGAAATTCGGAATCAGCAAAAAGAGCGCGCTGGCACTGTGGCTCGGCCTGTGGAAATCGGTCTCCATGATGAGCGCATACTCGCTGACGGCTCCAATGGCCACGGCGAGGATATCCAGAATGGCCCCTACCATATCTTCGATGACCGCCAGCGGAGACGGGCGAAGCAACTTGATGCCAGTGACCCGCGCGACCGCGGTCAGGAACAGAGACGCTGTCAGATTCCCTATCTCAGCCAGCGCCGACCGCTCCAAAGGCCCCAGGTCGGTCACCGGACCATTCTGCCCTGCCAACAGAAGGTTCACAAGCTCCAGAGCGCTCTCTCGACTGAGCAGAAGCATCACATGCCCGGAGAGGCCACCAGCCAGCGCCAGGTATATGCCTATCCCCACCTCGTCAGGCTCCCCCAGGATACTGGAGAGTTCCGCCAACGGCACCACTTTGATACTGGGAGAGGATACAACGATCGTTTCGCCGACGAAGGTGGATAGGCCTTCGGCAACGTGCTTCACCCCTTCATCTGCCACGCTCTGCAACAGAGCCCTGAGCGACTCCAATCTGGCGGAATCAGCCCTGATAGGCCTCACCATATGCCTCCTCACGTCGTTTCTTGCTTCCCTCAACTGGCTTCCCGCACCACACGATCCCGCTGACGTGTCGCATATCGGAATAGCTCGGGAACATCCAAGATCAGCGCGATCTTGCCGTCGCCAAGAATGCTGCCGCCCGCGAGACCACCTATCCCGCCGATCATCGGCCCCAGAGGCTTGATCACCACCTCCTGGCTGCCAATCAGCTGGTCAACGATCACCCCGGCCTCCATCCTTCCCCATCGAAGGACGACCATACGCCCATCTCCGTTAACGGCGCCGTCATCGGCGAGATCAAACAGCTTGCGAAGGCGTATCAGCGGCAGCACTTGATTGCGGAGGAGGACCGTTTCCCTGCCCCCGATTGTGCGAATGGTGGCCTCTTCGAGCCGGTGTACGCTAACGATCGAGGAGAGCGGCACGGCATATGTGCCGCCAGCGGAGGAAACCAGCATGGAAGGAATGATGGCCATGGTGAGGGGCAGGCTCAGCTCAACCGTGGTCCCCAGTCCCAGTTGCGACCGCACCTCAATGGATCCATTCAGACGCTCCACACTGGTTCGGACTATGTCCATGCCCACTCCGCGGCCGGAGACATCGGTGACCTTCTCGGCAGTGGACATGCCCGAGACGAAGATCAGGTCGATGGCCTCTTGATCGCTCAATGAGGCCGCCGCCTCCTCGCTGATGATGCCTTTTGACTGAGCAGCCTTGCGCAACTTGTCCGCATCGATCCCGCGGCCGTCGTCAGAGACGGCGATAACGATGTGTCCCTCTTGGTGGCGCGCCGATAGCACGATCCTGCCGCTTGGCGCCTTGCCCGCCTTCTCGCGTTCATCGGGCAACTCGATGGCGTGATCGACAGAATTGCGCAGCAGGTGGATGATGGGATCTCCGATGGCTTCGATGATGGATCGGTCTAGCTCGGTATCCTGTCCTTCGATGACCAATTCCACCTTCTTGCCCAGGCCTCGGGCGATGTCGCGAACCAGGCGTGGAAACCTGGCAAAGAGAGGGCCCACCGGCACCATGCGCGCTCGCATCACCTCTTCTGCCACTTGATCGATCAGAAGAGTCATCTGCTCGGCGACCTCTTTGAGCCCTGCTTTGCCCTCGGCGGTCTGAGCTATGGCCAGGTCCGACTCTATCTGGACCAGGCGCGTGCGGCTCACCACCAGCTCGCCGGCCAGGTTCATCAGACGATCCAACTGGTCGATCCCGATGCGCACTCGATTGTCTGCCTTGAACTCGGCGGCCTGGCCAGAGCCAGGCGCGGATTCCTGAAACGGCGCCTGGACGGCCTGCCCTGCCTCAAGCTTCTCCACCTGAACGGACTCGACTTCGGAGATGTCTTCCAGCTCGCCTCGGATGACCTTCGGATCGGAAGCCGTGAGTATCAGCGCCTCAAAGACCTTGGACTCTGTTTCCCTCTCCACTTCCTCCATCGTCGGGGAATTCCGCACGATCTTGGCGCGGTCCCCAAGTGCGATTATGATCTGAAATATCCGCGCGGCCGGGGCGATGCTCCCCTCGGCGATGGCCGCAATCACATGAAAGGCCGTGAGTGACGCGTCTTCCCGCAGTCGAGCCTGCACCTCCTCGTCAATGGCCAGATCGAGCTCCTTCCGAGATTCAGAAGGCCCCTCGCCTGCCGTGCCCTCGAATGCCTGCAGCCAATCTATCGCGCCGTCAATGTCCACACCGCTTTCCAGGCCGGTCACCACCTCTTCCGTGAGTGCGGAGAGCATGTCTGCACAGCTCAGGATGACATCGACCAGTTGAGGGGTCACACCAAGGCTGCCGCTGCGTACGCGGTCCAGCACGGTTTCGAGCGCATGAGTCAACCGGGTCATGCGCTCGTGCCGGATGAACCCCGCGCTCCCCTTGAGCGTGTGTGCCGCGCGGAAAACTGCGTCCAACAGCTCTTGGTTGCCAGCGTCGTTCTCCAGTCGAACCGTAGATTCGTTCAGGACGGAGAGCTGATCGTTTGCGTCCTGCAAAAAGGCCTCAAGTTCGTCTGGAGCCAGGTCGAACGACATAGACACGGTGATCCCTCAACTCTGCGTTGGGTGTCGCCACCGGCAGTGGGAGGCGACTAGGCGGCAACGGCTTCTTCCACCTCGGTCTCCAGGCTCATCGCTACCAGCTCCTCTTGCTCCCTGACCGTCACCACGCGATCGACGTCTAGCAGTATCACCAGGCGCTCATCAAGCCTGGCGATGGCCCGGATATAGCCCGCCTCGATGGTGGTCACCAGCTCCGGAGCGAGCTCAATCGCCTCGCCCGGAATCGTGAGGACTTCTGCCACGGCATCCACCACAAGCCCCACTGTGGTTCCCACCTCCACGTTTATGATCCGAGTGTCCCGGGTGTCAGTCCGCTCTGGCAAATGGAACCGCTTGCGCAGGTCGATGACCGGGACAATCGTCCCTCGGAGATTGATGACCCCGTCCACGAACTCGGGCGATCTGGGCACTCGCGTCACCTCGGGCATGGTGATGATCCCTTGAATGCGCGAGATTTCTAGACCATAGTTCTCATTTGCCAGCGAGAACACCACAACCTGTTCCTCTCTTCTTACCTCTGTTCTCTCTTCGGTAGCCATCTGTGTGCTCCCTTTCGGTGATCAGTCGTCCTCTGCCCTCGGGGGCAGTCTGAAGACCGCCCCCGAGCCTTGGACTGTTTCGGGTCTCTGTGCATCTCGTCTATTGGTGACCGTCGCCATCTCCTGGCTGAGACGCCAATGCCAGTTCCGGCTCCCTTGGCTTGTCCGTCACAGCTCTCGTCTGGCGCGTCATTACCTGGGCAGCGGCGGTCCGCTCCGGCAGCTTGAACTGAGCCACCAGATCTTGCAGAACCTGGGCCATCTCCGCCAGTGATGTCGCTGAGGCGGTCACTTCCTCCGACTGAGCGCTCATCTCTTCGGTCATGGCACTCACTTCCTGCGAGGCCGCGCTGTTCTCTTCGCTGATGCTGGCCACGCTCTCCATGGCCGTGCTGATCTCGGCGCTGGAGGCAGCGCTCTCCTCGGCGGCAGCGGTGTTCTCTTCCACGATGGCCGAGACGCTGTCCATGGCCGTGACTAGCTCCCCGCTCGAAGCGCCCATCTGTTGCGCAACGCTGGCGATCTGTTGCACCTGATCGCTCACCTGGCGTGCGCCTTCCAGGATCTCTTGCAGGGCGACGCCGGCCTCCCCCGCGAGGGCAGAGCCCGACTCGACCTGTTCGAGGCTGGCATCCATGGCCTGCACGGCCTCTAGGATGGCATCCTGAACGGTCTGGATGAGTGTGGCGATCTCTTGGGTGGCCTGGCTGGACCGTTCTGCCAGCCTGCGCACCTCGTCGGCGACCACGGCGAAGCCGCGTCCCTGTTCTCCAGCCCTTGCTGCCTCGATGGCCGCGTTCAGGGCCAGCAGGTTGGTCTGTCCGGCGATGTCGTTGATGGTCTCCACGATGTCGCCGATCTGAGCCGAGTGCTCCTGCATCTGCTGCACCCTCTCTCCGACCTCAGACACCGCACCGCGGATTGCAGTCATCGCCTCGACGGTCTTTGCCACCGTCTGCGCTCCCTGTTCGGCCGTGCCTGCCGATTGCTGGCTTGCCGAAGCACTCGACTGGGCGCTGGTTGCGATCTGCTCGATGGCTGCCGACAATTCAGTGAGATTGCCGGAGGCCTGCTCTACAGCTCTCGCCTGCTCTTGTGCGCCCTGGGCGATGCCGTCGATCGCAGCGGTCATCTGGTCCACCTGAGCTGCAGCCCCGGTAACGGCCTCGGTCTGCTGACCGGTTCCCTGGGCCACTTGCTGGATGGTGGAGGCCACCTGCTGGCTGGCCTGGGCCGACTGTTCGGCTGCGGCGTTGATCTGTTGGGTGGCCGCGGCCACCTGGATGGCGTTCTCCTGCACCTGGCCGATCAGGTTGCGCAGGTTGTCGATCATCTGGCGGAAGGCGTTGCCCAGCGTATCGGTGATGCCTCTGGGCTGCACCTGTGCGGTAAGGTCACCATCGGCGATGGCCTGCGCTGCACTAGCCATCTCTCTGAAGTACTCTACCAGCGCGCCAAAGGCCCGGCCGGCGACTCCCAGCTCGTCCTTGCGCCGGTTGAGTTTCTGCATTGCGGCCTGGTCCATGTTGCCCAGGTCCGCATCGCCAACGGCGAGGTGGTTGGCAGCCTCGGCGACGACGATGATGGGGTTGGCCATGCTGTTGGCGATGGTGAAGGCCAGCACCGCTACGATCGCCGCGGCCGCACCCATGATGGCCAGGGCCAGGGTTAGCATCGACTTGGCCGCGGCAAGGGCTTCGGCCTCGTCGATCTCGGCGATGAGGGCCCAACGGGTGCCAAAGACATCCAGGGGAGCGTACGCCGAGAGCACCGAGTTGCCGTTGTAGTCGGTGATGATCTTGGCGTCGCTGTTTCCGGCCAGCGCCCCTTGGGAGGCCTCGGTGTCTACCCCGTTATTCTGCACGTTTCCGGCAAAAGAGGCTGCAACCGAGTGCCCGGTGGGATCCAGGAAAGAGTCGGATCGCATGAGCTTGTCCGGCCCAACCAGGTAGGTCTCTCCGGTCTCACCCATGCCCTCGCGGGTCTGCATGATCGAGTTGACCGCACTCAGCGGAAGCTGGAGGGCCACGACCATCTGGGTCTCGCCATTGTCCACGACGGGCTGGGCGATGAAGGCGCACGGCTCGCCGTTAGAGGGGGCGTAGGGCTCAAAGTCGGCGAAACCGAACTGCTTGGTCTCGATGACCTTCCTGAGCAGTTGGCCCAGGTTAGAGCTAGAGTACTGGCCACTGACCATGTTGGTCTGGTAGTCGGCCTCCTCGGCGGCGGTGTAGAAGACATAGCCGTCCGGATTGATCAGGAACAGGTCGTAGTAGCCGTAGATCTCCTTGTACTTGGTGAAGAAGTACTGGCCCTGCTCGTCCTTGGGGCAGAGAGCCTCGGCCACGTCGATCTCACTGATCATGGCCCAGGTCACGTCCCCGATCCTGATCGGCGCGTAGGTCGAGAGAACGGGATTCCCGTTGTAGTCGAGGATGACCTTCGCATCTGTGGTTCCTGCCAGAGCGGCTACGGTGGCCTCGGTGTTGACGCTCCCTTTGGAAGGATCTGCAAAGGAGGCGAGCACGCTGTGGTGCAGCGGGTCCAGGTAGGAATCGGATCGCATGAGCTTGTCCGATCCCACCAGGTAGGACTCGCCGGTCACACCCATGCCGGTGCGCTCCTGCATGATCGAGTTGACCGCGTCCAGCGGAAGCTGGAGAGCGACGATGATCTCGACCTCGCCATTGTACACCACGGGCTGGGCGATGAAAGCGCACGGCTCGTTGTTGGAGGGAGCGTAGGGCTCAAAGTCGGCGAAGCCAAAGTCGCCACTGGACAGCACCTTCTTGGTCAGTCTGCCCAGGTTAGAGCTAGAGTACTGGCCGTTCACCATGTTGGTGCCCAGGTCTGACTCCTCGGCCGCCGTCCAAAAGACGTGGCCGTCCGGGTTGATCAGGAACAGGTCGTAGTAGCCGTACATCTGCTGGTACTTGTCGAAAAAGTACTCCCCGTTCTCGTCCTTGGGGCTAAAGGCCTCGGCTACGTCGATCTCGGCCAAGACCGCCCAGCGAACACCAAGGATATCCAACGGCTTGTAGGCCGAAAGGACGGGGTTCCCGTTGTAGTCCTCGATCACCTTGGCCCCACTAGTTCCGGCCAGGGCCGCACGAACGGCCTCGGTATCGGCTTTGCCCCTCACCGGATCGGCGAAGGACGCCTCCACGGTGTGATTAAGTGGGGTCGAGGTACGAGTCGGAGCGCATCAGCTTGTCGGGACCCACCAGGTAGGTCTCGCCGGTCTCGCCCATTCCAGATCGTTCCATCATGATGGCGTTGATCTGGTCGAGGGGCACCTGGATGGCGATGGCCCCAACGTGTACACCGTTCTCGTCCACCACCGGGCCGGCGACGAAGGCTGCCGGCAGGTTGCCCGAGGGCGCATAGGGCTCAAAGTCATCGAAGGCGATCTCAGCACTGTCGGTCGCCCGGAAGACGTGAGCGAGCCCCGAGTCCTTCAGGCTGCCCTGCAAGAGGTTCTCTCCCAGATCGGACTCTTTGGAGACGGTGTAGAGCACGTCCCCGTCCTCGGCGAGGAGGAACACGTCATAGTAGCCGTAGTCGGCCATCACGGCGGCGAAGATGGGACCGTACTGCGCTTCGACTGCCGACCAGAGTGGCCCGCCGGTGCCCCCTTCGGCCGCGAAGGCTTCCTCAAAGGCTTGGATGGCCTGCACCGTGGTGGGGTTGTCCTTGAGGACGTGCACTGCGTTACCCACCGTTTCAAAGTACTCACCGATCTGGTTGGTCTTGATGGCGTTGATCGCATCCAGCTTGTCGAAGGCCTCCTTGCGCAGCGTGCCGACGGTCTCCACCAGCACGCCCATGTCGCCTTCGCGCTCGGCAAAGTAGTTAGCGATCTGCGCCTTCTTGATCCCCTGCACAGAGTTGAGCTTGGCGAAGGCTTCCCTGCGCAGCGTGGCGACGGTCTCCATGAGCACGACCATGTCGCCCTGGCGCTCGGAGAAGTAGCCCTCGATCTGTCCCTTCTTGATCCCCTGCGCGGCTGCGAGCTTGGCAAAAGCCTCGTCGTTGAGCGCAGTGTTGGCCGTGGTGTAGAGCAGCAAGGTCACTATCACCAGGGGGATGAGGGACATGAGCAGGAAGAACATCAACAACGAACCTTTCATCGACCGTATGAAGTTGATTTTCGTGCCTTGAGTAGCCTTGGCTTTAGCAGCCATTTTCCGTCTCTCCTCTTCTTGTTCTGTCGCCGCGATGGGCTCAGCCATCACAGCACGTCATTGATTAATGTGGAAGCGCGTCTCCCACATCCGCCGGGTCGTGTTGGCATATAGCTCCCTCCTTGGGCCTACAGGTGACAGACTCATTTCTGTCCTGGCAGGTCTGCTCTCTGTGGACGATGCCGTTCCACCTGGTGGTGGGATACTCGCACCGAATCGGCTCTTCTCATACGCTGCCCTCCTTGGCCACCGGTCCCATGGCACAGCCGGCGTCCCAAATGTTAATGTACCTACGCCTCTTCAGATCGGGCAGTATGTGCCGGGCGATCAGCTCCAGTGTCTGCCTATCTCGAAAGAAATAGGTAAATGCCATCCTATCCCGCTTCCTGGCACGAAAGGCGCCGCTGCCGATATGCACTCATGCGCCCTGTTCTTATGGGCAGACTATGGTTGTGCCCCACTGGCTCAAGAATACCAGACCTTATGCCTGGAGTCAGTAAACTCTGCGTGATGTTGCCGCAAAAGGTGCGTAAGACAGTTGGAGCCGACCGTCGGTCTCTTGATCGACTCGCACCCACGCGCCGGTCGAGTGCCTGCTGTGACAGGCTCGCGAGCGTCGCGTCCTGCAGCTCGGGCCGATTCATTGGCCAGAGCTCGCCTCCCAGGTCAAGCAGCATTACCAGACAGCCCCCAATCTTGGCAATGGCCCGCATGTGAGCGCAGTCAGTGTTCGTACCCAGGTTTCGGGCCGGTTCACCCCACCCCCCGGGATGCGGTGTCTCCTGCGCCGCGATGACGACGGATCGCTCAGCACCCTACGACTTGACACAGCGGCCGTCCTGGACTATGCTTGTATGTGCGCCGCGCACATAGGTGAGGCACACATCATACTGGTCGGGGCCAGGGTCATATGTCACCTCAGCGACGGAGAAGGAGGGAAGCGGACAGGGCCCCGTGCCCGCGACGGATCAGCCGCTTTGTGGAGCCTGCACTCCTGCTGCTTCTACATCGAGGTCCGGGGCACGGCTACGGGCTGATGGAAGGTCTGCGGTCACTCGGCCTGGAAAAGTATCCCATAGATTCGAGCGCCATCTATCGCGCTCTACGCCGTCTGGAGAATGCCGGCATCGTCAAATCAGACTGGGATACAGAGATCGCGGCGGGCCCGCCACGCCGCATGTACACCATTACAGCATTGGGAGAGGATTACCTGGCGGACTGGGTCGAGGACCTGAAGGCGACTGACTCGGTGCTGCATGTCTTCCTGGATGCCTACGAAGCGGGGTGCGCGCCTGGCCGGTATCCAGGCAGCCGCGGCCACGACGCAGATCGCGGAACGCCAGCCGATGCCTGGAGGGCATCGGCTTCAATGGAGGGATGTCAGATGAAGGTGGTGGTTTGTTCGGAGGGCCCGGGCTTGGACGCAGCCACCAGCCCCGTGTTTGGCCGGTGTCCCATGTACGTGTTCGTAGACACTGACACCATGAACGTCGTGTCGATCAGCAACCCGGCTCAGAACGCTCCCGGCGGGGCCGGCATCGAGGCAGCTCAGTTCGTCGTATCCGAGGGAGCTCAAGCGGTCATCGCCGGCAACGTCGGGCCCAACGCCTGCACGGTGCTATCCGGGGCAGGAGTGCCCGCATACTTGGTGGGACAGTCAACGGTGGCGCAAGCGGTAGAGGACTTTGGGTTGGGAAGGCTATCTCAGTTGTCACTGTCGGCCCCCAGCCATCACTCGCAGACGGCTGCTACCTCAGGGCGTTCTCGCCAGCCGCGCGACCGCGAGCTCGCGGCGTTGGCCGCTGAGGCCGCCGAGCTGCGCAAGAGGCTGGCCGCCATCTTGACCCGCATCAACGAACTAGACAAGGAGGACTAGACCTATGCGCATCGCAGTTTCCGCTGAAGGGAAAGAAGGACTGGACAGCGTCGTCAGCTTCCACTTTGGGCGCTGCCCCTACTTTGTGCTGGTCGATGTCGAGGGGCGAGAAGTGACTCAGGTGGTAGAGATAGATAACCCGTTCTACGGAAGCCATCGTCCTGGCGAGGTGCCGGGCTTCATTCACCAGCAAGCGGCCGACGTGATGCTGGCCGGTGGCATGGGAGCCAGAGCGATGCACTTCTTCGCGCAGTTCGGGATCGAGCCCGTCACTGGCGCGACTGCAACCGTACGGCTCGCGCTGGAGCGGTATCTGGGGGGCGAACTCAAAGGTGCCGCCCCCTGCGCCCCAAGCCAGGATCACGGCCACCTGCCCCCTGAAGGTGCGTTCGAAAAGGATGAGCTGGCGCGGCTCAAGGAAGAGATCGAGGCGCTGCAGAACCAGGCGGATGACGCCATGGGTCGCCTGAACAGGATGCGCGGAGAAGGCTAGTCGGCGATGGTGCCGTCCGAAGGGGTGAGCGAAGGCGAAGAATCACTGTTTTGTGCGATTGAGAGCCTTCGCTTGTACCCCTGAAGTTCGGGGCACTTGTGCCCTTTCACTACGGGGTACTTGCGCTCAGGGTGACAACTACGGGCGCTGGCGCCGAGTTACTCCACACTCGCGACGAGTTGGCCATTCTGGGCGTTTGGTGCATAATCAAGCAGGCGGCGTCAACCGGCACGTCCTGGCCTCCGAATCGCGTCGATCACCGCACCCCCCGGCCTCGCCCGAGTGGAACGTCGCACGGCACGCCCAAGGCGAGCATACGCGTGAACAGGGTTCGCTCTGGCCGCAAGTACCCCATACGGGGCACAAGTACCCCATACTGAAGGGGCACAAGAACGCTCTCAGGGTTCCTACGGCCCAGGGGGCCACCTCATCAGACCCACGGGTCAGCCGTTTCTCTCGGTCGAGAGGGCCAGGCGGGGAAAGCGCGCTCGTCGCCACCAGGGCGACCTACCAACCGGCCCACAAAAGACCGCGAGCCATGAGAAAGAAGAAATCCCCAAGGCGCAGACGATCGAGCCACAACTGGCGGACATTCTGGATTATGGTGCTATCGCTGAGTCTTTTCTTCTACTTCCTCGCGGTGGGAGTCAACGAGTTGTTCTTGCTTGTGCTGATTTCAGCCTGGACCAACTGGTGCACGCGCAGGTGAGCCGCCAGAGCGCCCAAACCGTTGCCGTCCCCTGCGAACCAGCGTCCTGAATGAGCAGAATGGGGAAGGGGTTGCCGCCGCCCCTCCGGCCAGCCAGGTCGAGGCCGGCCGAGATGAGGAGGCAGGCGGCGCGCGATGTCACCAACGTGGCCGACGCGTCGCTGGACTGGTGAAGAGGCTTCTGCGGTGTCAGTAGGATACGTCTATCATCCCATCTTCCTGGAACATGACACAGGGGACCACCCCGAAAACAGCTCTCGGCTGGTGGCTATCATGGACAACCTCGGACAGGTTGGACTACTGCGCCGGCTGACGGCCATCGCGGCGGAGCGGGCGACTTTCGAGGATGTGGCCCGGATCCATGCGCCTGCTCTTTTCGAGCACGTACGCCACGTGGCAGAGAGGGGCGGAGGAAGCCTGGACCTGGACACCGTCGTATGTTCCCAGTCATTCGAAGCAGCTCTCTACGCCGCTGGGGGCACCATCGCCGCAACGCGAGCGGTGCTTGACGGGGAGGTGGAAAGCGCCTACGCTCTCGTTCGCCCGCCAGGTCATCACGCCACCAGGACCAGGGCCATGGGCTTTTGTCTGTTCAACAACGTGGCTCTCAGCGCGGCGTGGGCGTTGGACTCGGGACGCACATCGCGTATAGCCATAATCGACTTTGACGTACACCACGGAAATGGCACGGCAGAGGCGTTCGATGCCGATCCGCGCGTCCTATACGTCTCGCTTCACCAGTATCCCCTCTACCCTGGGACCGGCCACTGGCGCGAGAAAGGCTCTGGCGCTGGCGAGGGCACCTGCCTCAACATCTCTCTCCCTCCAGGTACGGGCGACGAGGGATATGGCCAGGCCTTCCGACGGCTCGTGGAGCCAGCGGTTCGTCGGTTCTCTCCCGGGCTCATTCTTGTCTCGGCCGGTTATGATGGTCATTGGGCAGACCCGCTGTCGTGGATGCTAGTGTCTATCTCGGGGTACCGTCACATGGTGGACTCGCTGGTAAGCCTGGCCCGCGAGTTGTGCCAGGGACGTCTGGTGGTAGTACTCGAGGGTGGCTACCATCTGGCCGCGCTCTCGCACGGGTCAGCCACCACGTTCGCCGCCATGCTGGATGAGCCCTACGACGATTGCCTGGGTGCTTCCCAAGGGCAAGAGCAGCCCATAGACCGGCTCTTGGCCACTATCGCCCACTGGCATGGGATCGAGTAGCCACTGCTGAAATCGGTCGCTGAGCGATCTCCCATCGCGGCACTGATGCTCGTGCAACGACCGCAGAGTTGTGTTATAATAGGGGCGTGGAAGAACGCCAACGACAGGCAGAATCGCCCTCACCTGCGGCCGGTGGCCCTGGCAGGGCCCTGAATCCTGCCCCAACCCTGTGCAAGCAGGGCAACTGCCCTTTAATGCGGTGGTATCTTCTTGGACGTGCTTCGTCAGCGGAGCTTTGTGTGGAACAGATCGCCCAGCGCCATCCGACCGCATCAGAGATGAGTTGCTCGACAGGCTCGCATGACGGTGATTGACCGAGCGCGCAAGGCGCCAATCGGCGTTCCGATATCTTTGCACCCCTGTTACCGTGTGCTCGTCCCTTACGAAAGGAGGCAAGTAGTGTGAGCGCAGAGGCACCCCTACCGAACAGGAGACCGATTGACCTCAACACAGCGCCAGCCGACGCCTTGAGCAGCGTTGTCGGCATCGGTGGAGTCCTTGCTGAGCGCATCGTGGCCTATCGCCGAGACCATGGCCCCTTTGCGTCTCTGTCTCAACTCACAAGCGTGGCGGGGATCGGCCCCGGCGTGCTGAGGAGGATCGGTGGCCAGCTAACCGTGGGCGAAGGCGTCCCTGCAACCAGAGATGTCTCGCGTCCGCCTGACCAAGAACCTCCCAAAGGTGGCCAAGCCCCGGTGGAGCCGATCGAGCAGGAGGAACCCGAGCAAGTCGCCCAACCGCCCGTCCAAGAGGGCGAGGGGCGCGAACCCGAGCCCGAGGCAGCGGAGTCGGTCGAGCAAGCCGGCGAGGCCATAGAGCCCACCCCTGTGGAAATGGAGGAGGCCCCGGCCGAGCCCAGCCCCGAGGAAGAAGCGCCCCCAGAGGAGGAGCGCCAGCCCGAAGCGGAGCTACCTCCACCGGAAGCGGAGGCCGAACCCGCGCCTGAAGCCCCCGCTGAGCCAGAGGAACCAGAGTTCGTCGAAGAGGTCATTGAGGCAGCAGAGGTCGTTCCGACCAAGGTAGCAGAGGCGGCGGTCGAACCCAGCCTTGAGGTGGAAGAGCCGGTGGCAAAAAAAGAGGCCGTAGAAGAGCGGGTCCAAGTGGAACGGCCACCTCGGCCCAAACCAGTTCCTGCTCGCGCTGCATTGTGGCATGACTTCTGGCTGGTGCTGCTGGGAGGTCTGGCCGGCCTGGCTCTGACGGTGATCGTCACCGTCATCTGGTCGGGCACGGTTGACTTTGCTCCCCGCAGCGAGATGCAGGCCTTGAGCGGCAACCTGGACACCATGCAGTCGAACCAGGAGCAGGCCCGGGAGCGCATCGACAAACTGGAGGCCAGGGTCGGCGACCTGCAGAAGCTGACTGGCCGGGTGAGCAGCTTGGAAGACGCTCTCGACGAGGCCGAGAGAGAACTCGCCGAGGCGCAAGAGAGGCTCGTCCAGACCCAAGACAGCGTGCACAAGCTCAAGGAGGCCCTCACCAGCGAGATCGCCTCGCTACGTAGCAGCGTGACAGATGAGCTGGAGCATCAGGGGCAGCGGCTGGACGAGACGGAGGACGCCCTGAGCGAGCTGACTGCCTCGCTCAAAGAGCTTGGGGATGCGTTTGAGCTCGTTGAGGGCCGCGTCCGACGGTTCGACGCCTTCTTTGCCTCCCTGCGCGACCTGCTCATCGACATGCAGGGCCCTTCGCAACCTGCGAAAGCGGGGCCGGCAGCCAAGCCGACCGCAACACCCATTGCCAAGGGCAAGTAGCTATCGGTGTCTATCAATCATTGAGGGAGCCAGGATCTACGACCTGGCTCCTGGCTACTGCACCCGCACTTGCCCGCCGATGGCGACGCCGAGTGTCTGGGCCGCGCTACCCTCTCGGACGGCGATTTCCAGATTGCCGTGGCTGCCAACGAGCGCCAGAGTCTTTCCGACACCCACCGTGGAGTAAGTGGTAGCCAGGCCCCAAAGAGCGACCTGCCCCACCTTGATACACAAGTTCTCCCGCCGAGGCAGCATCGTAGCTGGGATATTGGTCACCAGGTTGCCAAAGTGATCCACATAGATCACCCGGCCAGCAATGCTGCCATCTTTACCCACAGAGGGAGCAGGAAGGTCGAGGCGCACCAGATCGGCCACCGGCTGGCCCAGTGACGAAAGCGGCACGCCGATGGCCAGGTGGGCAGCTACGGGAGCGAAGACGTCACGCCCATGAAAGGTGTGGCTCACCTCGGTGCGCCAGTAGGCGCTCTCGGTCAGGACCACTGCCTCGAAGGACTCTGCTCCCTGCAGCACGTAGGTGAGCACACCGTTATCGGGTGCGACAAAGCGATGGCCTTGAGCATGCACAGCCACGCCGCGACGTCCGGTTCCGACGCCCGGGTCAACGACCACCAGATGGACCGTGCCCCGTGGGAAGTAGCTGAAAGCTGAGTGGAGCACAAATGCCCCCTCAGCGATTGACTGACGAGTCACATCGTGGCTGATATCCACCAGGGTTGCGTCGGGCGCGATGCCGAGGATGACGCCCTTCATCGCCGCCACATAGCCATCTGCCGTGCCAAAGTCGGTGCACAGGGTGACGACAGACCCCATGAGTTCACCTCCGCCGCCATTCTAAGGGGCCCGCGCGCAGTTGACAATTGAACATGCGTTCTGATATACTCTGCTATCGGACACAGAGGGATCGTCCGGAACCATGGCTTCTGGATGTCGGTCATGGATTCTCCCCACCGAATAACGTGGCAAGCCGGGAACGGCGCGTGTGCCAGCGCCGCAGCATTCTCCGGAGATCCGAGCGGGGTTAGCTTGGCTGCATTAGGCCTGGAGGAACGAGCTGTCTTTCGAACAGCAGCATGGCTTTCCCGATTCGCCCAGTCGTGATAGAATCGGGCCAACAGGCGATTGGTTGGGAGGTAGCCGCCGCATTGAGAGTAATCGACACACTCACCGCAGGGTTCAGTGCAGTCACCAGTAAGCTCTGGTTGGCCACGGTGCCAATCGCGCTGGACATCTTTCTTTGGGTTGGGCCCAAGCTATCGGTGGGCCCAGTGATCGACCAGATGGTCGGCTCGTTTCGACGAGCCGTGGCCACGGCGCCACCAATGGGCGCCCCCAATGACGATCTTTCCCAGGTCTTTGAAATGGCTGGTGAAGAACTCCAGAACACCATCGGCCGCACGAACCTCTTGTCCCTCCTTGGATGGGGCAGACTGGGCATGCCCGGGATTGCAGGGATCAGGCCGATCGACCCAGCTGTGGATCGAATCGTCGAGATCTCTAGCTACGGCCAGATGTTTCTCGCGCAGATCGTCATCCTGGCCCTGGGATTGGTGATAGCATGCGTGTTCTTGGGCATGTTGGGGCAGGCGGCGCGCGGCGAAAGCCTCGACTTGGGGAAGCTATCGAAGAACGTGCCCCTCTACTGGCTGCGCATGATGGCCATACTGGTGCCCTTGGGCATCGCCCTGGTGTTCATGGTGCTCAGTGGTTTCATGCTGGGCCCCTTTGCATTCCTTGTCTGGGCTATCATGCTTTGGATGCTCATCTATGTTTCCTTCTTCCCCCAGGGCATCACCCTCGCCGACGAAGGGCCGCGCGTTGCCCTCTGGCGCAGCCTGACTCTTGTGCGGTCCAGCTTCTGGCCCTGTGTGGGTCTGATAGTTCTCACCAATGTGATCGGTGCGGGTATGAGCTTGGTCTGGCGCTTGCTCATGGCCTCGCCCGCAGGCACAGTCGTGGCCATCGTGGGCAATGCCTACGTGGGCACTGGACTCACCATGGCCCTGTTCATCTTCTACCGTAACCGTACCGAGCAGGTCCCCGAACCCTCAAAGCAAGAAGGCGAGCGACCGCTATGACTGATTCGGCGCTGACCTACACTGCGGAGGACATCCAGGTTCTCGAAGGGCTTGATGCTGTCCGACGTCGCCCCGGAATGTACATCGGCAGCACTGACCGGCGCGGCCTGCACCGTCTGGTGTTTGAGGTGGTGGACAATTCGATCGATGAGGCCTTGGCTGGGGCCTGCACTCGCATAAACGTGACCATCCACAAGGACGGTTCGGTCGCCGTGGAGGACAACGGTCGTGGTATCCCTGTAGGTTTGGAGAAAAGCACCGGCAAGAACACTCTGGAGGTTGTTCACACCGTCCTGCATGCGGGAGCCAAATTCGGCGGCGGGGGCTACAAGGTGGCCAGCGGGCTCCATGGTGTGGGTGTGTCTGCGGTCAACGCTCTGTCTGAGTGGCTCGAGGTCAAGGTGAGGTACAATGGGCGGCTCTACTCACAGCGCTACGAGCGCGGCCAGCCCGTCACTCCGGTCATTGATCATGGCAAAGCGCGTGGGCATGGGACCACGACCCGCTTTCTTCCCGATGACCAGGTCTTCACCACGCTAGACTATCGTTTCAGGACCTTGTGCCAGCGCTTACGCGAGATGGCCTTCCTGACCCGAGGCCTGACCATACACTTCACCGACGAGCGCCACGGCAACGAGCAGGCTTTCTACTTTGAGGGCGGCATCAGGTCTTTTCTCCGCTATCTGAATCGACACCGCAAGAGACTGCACGAGCCTTTCTTCATTGCGGGGGATACCAATGGCACAAGCATCGAGGTCGCCCTGCAATACACAGACAGCTACTCTCAGTCGGTCTTTGCCTTCGCCAACAACATCAATACCGTCGATGGGGGCACCCATCTGACCGGGTTTCGCAGGGCCTTGACTCGATGTCTAAACGAGTACGCTCGGCGCAGCAACCTGCTCAAAGAGAAGGATTCGAACTTTGCGGGTGAGGACGTCCGAGAGGGACTGACCGCGATCATTAGCGTCAAGATGTCAGATCCCCAGTTCGAGAGCCAGACCAAGGCCAAGCTGGGAAACCCCGAGGTGAACGGCCAGGTGGTCAGCGTCTTTGGCGAAGCCCTGGGCAAGTGGCTGGAGCAGAACAGCAAGGCAGCCAATGCCATCATCCGCAAGGCACTCACCGCAGCTCGGGCACGGGCGGCAGCGAGGCAGGCACGAGAGCTGGTCATGCGCAAGACGGCGCTGGAGACCAACACGCTTCCGGGCAGGCTGGCCGACTGTTCGCTGCGCGATAGCAAGTCCACGGAGTTGTTCATCGTGGAGGGCGACTCGGCCGGCGGCTCTGCCAAGCAGGGGCGCGACCGACGCTTCCAGGCCATACTGCCTTTGCGGGGCAAGATACTCAATGTCGAGAGGAAGCGCATGGACCATGCGCTCAAAAGCAACGAGATCAGGGCATTGGTGCAGGCGTTGGGCACCGGCGTCGGCGCTCGGTTCAATCTGGCCAATCTGCGTTATGACAAGGTCATTATCATGACCGATGCCGACGTCGATGGCGCCCACATCATGACCCTTTTGCTCACCTTCTTTTACCGGTACATGGAGCCACTTATCAACAACGGCCATCTCTTCTTGGCTCAGCCACCATTGTACAGGATCTCGACCTCACGCACCGAGAGATACGCACACACCGAGGAAGAGAAGAACGCCCTGCTGAGAAGAATCAGAGCCAAGCACGTGACTGTGCAGCGCTATAAGGGCTTGGGTGAGATGAACCCAGGCCAACTGTGGGAAACGACGATGGACCCTGAGCGCCGCACCCTCCTGCAAATACTGGTGGAACAGCCCGCGGCCGCCGACCAGACCTTCAGCATGTTGATGGGCAGCGAAGTGGCCCCCCGCAGGAAATTCATCCAAACCCACGCCAGGGAAGTGGAAAACCTGGACGTGTAGGGCCTGTCGCCTGCCGCCAAGGTCGTGGCAGCTCGCCCCGCGCCGAGGTATCTCCGACTGAGCGAGGCCGTCCTGGGCGATTGCCGGTTCAAAGGCCACCAGGTTGCGTCACGCGCGCTGGCACGACTATCTATTCTGAGGCTTGATCAGCTATTCAGAAGTCACGGCACAGGAGTCACCACGGCCAGGTTCTCGCCAGCGTCTTCCCATATGTAGTAGTACTTGGTGTCGCGCCGGACAAACTGGCCAAAGGTGTCGACAGCGGGCGTCACCTTTGCCCCGACGGCCTGGGCAGCGATGGTGGGCACGCAGCACGAATCGCCCAGCACGTTCTGGGTGTTGTACACGTCGATCGCCGTCTGCACCTGACCCTCCTCGGCGCTCATGGTGGTGCTCTCGGTGGTACCGATGAGGTCACCAAGGCTGAGCGCCGTGATGCCCACCAGCATGCCCATGATCGCCAGGACGATCAGAAGCTCGATGAGCGTGAATCCGCGTTCGTTGTCCATAACTTGCCTCCTCTAGTCTGGAGCATCTTGTCGATACCTGCGGCCAGCTCACTATCCTGAGGAACACCCCTCGTTGCACTCACCCCACAGGCACACCCGGCACGACCACTTCCCCGGGCGCATGTCAAGGATACTCGGCGCCGACAATGAGTATATCGGCACAAGCCGGGATTCCTCCATACTCTGGCGGCAAGCAGCACGAACCGTGCCCCGCCAGGCATATATATAATAGTCAGAAGGAATGCCCGAGTCCGTAAACGAGACGTGAGTTCGCCGTGAAACCTGTGTTGAGGGAGACAGCAATCGTCAGGGGAAGACCCGCTGGGGATGGGATGCTTCAGCGAGATCCCAAGAGCGTCCGCAGGTGGGTGGGGTTAGTGGCGTTGGCCAAGACATGCTCGCGGGAAACCAGCCCTCGACGAAAGAGCTCGGCCAAGGCCTGGTCCAGCGTTCTCATGCCCATGCGCTGGCTGGTCTCGATAATGCCCGGCAGTTGATGAGTCTTGCCCTCCCGGATCAGGTTGCGCACAGCAGACGAAGCCGTCATCACCTCAACTGCAGCCACGCGCCCCCTGCCGTCTATGGTGGGCAATAGCGCCTGCGAGAGCACTCCCTCCAGGATATTGGCCAGCATCGCGCGAACGTGCTGCTGCTGGTGAGGCGGAAAGACATCGATGATACGGTCCACCGTCAGGGCAGCCCCGGCGGTGTGCAAAGTTGAGAGCACCAGGTGTCCCGTCTCTGCCGCCGTGAGGGCCAGCGAGATGGTCTCCAGGTCGCGCATCTCGCCCACCAGTATCACATCTGGGTCCTGACGAAGAGCGTGTTTCAGCGCCGATGCAAAGCTGAGGGTATCGCCTCCAAGCTCGCGCTGGGTGATGAAGCAGCGCTTGTCCTCAAAGACATACTCGATGGGATCTTCGCAGGTGACGATCCGGCGCGGGACGCGCTGGTTGAGGTGCTCGATCATGGCCGCCAGAGTTGTGGTCTTGCCGCTGCCCGCAGGACCAGTGGCTAGGATCAAGCCTCGCGGCCTCATGATCAGTTCCTTGCAGATCGGGGGCAACCCAAGATCGTCGATGGTGGGAATGACCATACCCAGGCGGCGCATCACCATGGTGATGGTGCAGCGCTGTCGGCCCACGTTCGCTCGGAACCGGGCTAACCCCGGCAGTTCGTAGGCCAGGTCTAGCTCCATTTCTCGCTCAAAGCTGCGCTGCTGCTCAGCGTCGGTGACCTGGCGATAGAACCGCTCCAGGTCGTCGGCATCCAAGGGATCATACCCCGTGGCCTGAACGAGCTCGCCATGGATGCGCAATACTGGCGGCCTGCCCACCTTCAGATGGATGTCTGATGCCTCCATGCGCGCCGTCAGACGCAGCAACTCATCGATGTGCACATTGTGCACGCCGCTGGTTGGTGAGGCTGGAGCTGCATGCTTGTGATTCCGAGATCGCTTCGGCGTCAATTCCACATTCCCACTCCGTCAAGAGCCTCCCCGCGACAGGCACCAGGCCCAGTCGCCTTTGCCGGCTTTGGCCTGCGCAGCCCAGGCTATAGGCCCACATACCACCGCAACAGCCGGTCGCCATAGATCATGACCAGAAAGGTCGCGGCCACAAGAAATGGCGCGAATGGCACAGGGGTCTTGCGGTTGGCCACACGAGTGAGCAAGAGTATGGCCGCTGCTATTCCGCCCAGGATGAACGACCCCAAGATCGCCATGATGGCCCCCGGGAGGCCTGTGATCAGTCCGAGGAAGGCAGCCAGCTTCACATCGCCGGCGCCCATGCCGCGAGGAGCCAGCACCCGCACAAGCAAAAGCATGAGGAAGGCGACCATGCCTCCCGAGATACGGCTCATCAGGCTCAGCCTCGCCAGCGGCAGACCTCCCTTGCCCGCACCCAGCAGAGACCAGAGGAGTGCAGACTCTGAGAAGCGCGGCACCATGAGCCACTCCAGCGGCGCAGCCAAAAGAGCCAGCCCTATGGCAGGTAAGACAATCACATTGAGGACGAGCTTGCGCTCGAGATCGATGACCAGTATGACCAACATGAGGCACGAATATATGGTGGCCGTGGCCAGGCGCAGCGTGAGCCCGTACGTGTGCCACAGGAAGGCAAAGAGCAAGCCAGAGGCCACCTCGACCCAGAGGATACGCCGAGGGATGCGCGCGCCGCAGGTGCGACATCGACCGCCCAGGAAGAGATAGCTGACTACTGGAACCAGATCCAAGAGCGACAGCCTGCGTCCGCAGTTGGCGCAATGCGAAGGTGGCCGCAGGAGGGATTGCTTCTGCGGTGCGCGGTCTATCACCGTATTGAGAAACGACCCCACCAGGAGTCCGATCAAGCCGTACGCCAGGGCCATCTCTAGACCTTCTTCAACGCCAGACCAAGGTTCGTCGCGTATTCGCCAAGGGGTAGGGCATCGGGGCAAGGTATGGGCGACGATGGCCGTTCCACTGGACGATCAACGACGCTCGCCAGGTAGTCGTACGCGTCTGCGCTGTCAAACAGCTTTCCCGTCACATACACTGGAGTTCGAGGCGCAACGGGCAAGCCCTGACGACTGTCATTATGGAAACGCACCGTCTGCTGGAGCTCAGCCGCAAGTCGATCGATTTTGCCCGGATCGCTCAGGTTCTCGCTCTCAAGAGAGAAGGTACGCACAAGAGCTGGGAGATGATCGACCACGATGGCAACACCCAACTCGTCCTGCTCGAGGTTGGCGACGATCGCCTCCGCCTGCGCGACCGCACGGATGAGAGCCAATGGCTTGAGGTCCATGACGCGGACCGAGATGTTCGCCGCCTGGAGGGCTCGCACCTGCCCGTCGATCAACTCGCGCGGCACACCCAGAAGATAGACCCGCTGCTGGTTGCCGGTCTCCGATAGCGCCTCCCAGGAGAGATAGAGGGTCTCGATTGGCACAGGCATCTCTCTCCTGGCCACCCGAGAGACGGCCTGCCCCAACTGAGAAGCCGGCAACTGGGGCATGGTCACAACTCGTGGAATGCTGCGCAACCCGCTGACACTGGTGATCACCTGCTCCCGCTCGAGACCTTCTGCCGCAAACAACTCCTCGATGATCTTGCCCATCTCCAAGGCATCATTCACCAGACCCTGCGAGACCAGCCCCCCTGGCAGAGGGAAGCTGCCCCATTTCTCCACCCGGCCGCTTCGCACGGTCAAGAAACGGAGATCGGTGGTCTCCACCACCAACGTAGTGGAAACGCTGGCTCGGCGAGCACCAAACAGAGCCATGAGTGGTGTCATCCTTCTCAGGGTATGCGCAGGGTTGTTCCTGCTATGACGGTCGAACCAGTCAGCCCGTTGGCAGATTGGATGGCGGCCACCGTGATGCCGAATCGTCGCGCAATGCCATACAGCGTGTCGCCGGGCTGCACCACATAGATTCTCCCTGGCCACAGGGGACCGCCGGGCCAAGGCACTCCCCCTGTCCATCCCTCTGGCGGGATGATCAGCCGTTGGTAGACATAGATGTCATAGGTAGTCAAACCGTTGGCCAGCATGATGAGGGACACGCTGGTACCGTGCCGCAGAGCTATCGTGTAAAGGGTCTCTCCGGGCATCACTATGTGAATGACTGCCCCTGGCTGCATGACCGTGGGCACAAACAGCGCCCGGTAGGCCCAGATGGTGTGGCCGGTCAGGCGATTGGCCGCCATGATGGCCCAGACAGTCGTGTTGTACTGGCGCGCAATAGAGTACAGGGTCTCGCCTGGCTGCACGATGTGGACGATGGGTCCCGGCGGCGGGGCGCCGCTGGTCGGGATCCAGATCAGATCGCCCGCCCGCAAGAAGTAGGTCATCATTCCGTTGGCTTGCATGATGGCTTGCACCGTGGTGCCGTACCGCTTGGAGAGGCTGTAGAGAGTATCGCCCGGCTGCACGGTGTAGGTTATCGGGCTGGAGATGATCTGGGGGGTCGGCGACGCGCTGGGCACTGGGGTGGGCGAGGGAACTGAGGTCACGGTGGGACTGCCAGGGCCGGGCGTGGGCGTGCCGCAATACAGACCGATCAGCTCGAGGCCCCTCAACGCCTCCTCGCCATCGGGGCGGAGCTCAAGCGCCGCGCGGAACTCGGCGAGGGATTGGGTGCATTCACCCGCAGTCATCAACTCGAAGCCATAATTCACGTGGGCGTAATAGTGCCGCTCTTGGATGTCGTCATACTGGGGATCGATGGCGATGATCTGGTCGATGAGATCGAGCGCCTCGGGCCAGTCCTGCTGATACCAGGCCGCATCCAACTGTTCCATCAGTTGCTGCAAGGTCTCTTCGCTGGTCGGCGTGGGAGTGCCAGCCGCCGCTTGCCGCAAGGGCAACGGCAGACGGGCGACCTTGGGACCCAGGGCGACCTCCCGCTGAGACGCGCGGGCCAGGCTTGTCAGCCCCCCCCCGCTCATCGCACCTACGGCAGGCACGGCCATTGTCACCATGATGGCAACCAGCGCGAGAGCGAGCAGCGCCACCCTGGGCAGACGCAGGTGTCCACGGCGCACCCAATCCTCAGGTACGCGTTGTCGCTGACTCATGGCACAGCATTCTCCTTATCATTGACCAGGCGTGGCTGCCGCGTCCAACTGTCGCAATCCTTCCAGGGCCTCTTCCCCTTCGGGGATGACTTCAAGTGCTGCCTCAAACTGCTCCCTGGCCTCCACGGCCCTCCCCTGCGC
>SDBU01002578.1_pt1 | contig 23957 bp, 25 predicted proteins | sample 2277071 | NCBI WGS metagenome assembly SDBU01 (sample SAMN10397929, study PRJNA504765) | marine sediment metagenome | isolation source: marine sediment core GS08_GC12, 126 cmbsf | place: Arctic Ocean: Gakkel Ridge, Loki's castle | collected 2008
CATTTGCAGCGGTTAACGTAGCCGAGAAGGTACCCCAGGCGGACTCAGTACCAAGGTCTAAATCTTCGACATTAATTAAAGCTTGAGAGTTAGCATCCAGTGTGCCACCAAGAGTAACAGTCGGAATAGTCCATGTTCCATCGGCTGTCCAAGTTCCTTTAGCAACCGCAGCATTAAGGGTCTTATTGGTTAATTCTTGTGTGTTGGTTGTACCCACCGCATCGCCCGTAACTCCAAGAAGGGTTACTATCGTTGCCTCGACGGCCTCTGCAGGGCCTGGGTTAGCTTCCGGTAAATATTTTCCTACTGCCATAGTTTATGCCTCCAAAGATGGTTTCGTGGTTGCGTATCTTAACTCCATAAGATTAAGAATTATATCGTCTACTTCGCTAGTGTCTGTTTCTAAATTAAGAGCAAAAGATAAAACATCTAGCGAGTCAATCACATTACTGGCTGCGTCATAATCTATCGTAAAGCTAGTCCTGAATTGTTTATACCTAGCTGATGCTCCAACAGTAGTGGCTACTTCCACCGTTTGAGTTTTAATAGCTGTATCACCTTCGCCTTTATATCTTACAACAAGGCGAAGGTCTACCGTATCTCCACCAGCCCCACCCGTATTGTCTACATTGACCTCCCACCAAGCGTTTATTATTAGGTCGCTAGTTGCATTCCACTCTGCTTCCATATGAGCTTCAAAGTAGAGTGTCTCACCAGCAGCATTGAGTTGCCATCCACCGATTGTGTTTGAATCGGTGGCAGTTCTAGTTGCCCCTGAAGCTCCTGGATTAAGAGAGGTGGCAAAGAGGTCATGTTCGTGATGCCAAACAGATTGGTTCGACCGGAGCGTACCGGGGACAACAATGTCTCCACGGGGCTCCATATAGAGATTATCAATGCCTGGTAAAATATCTCTACTCATTATGCTAAAAATCCAAACACATCTATAGTCGCCGTACAAGCAGCCGTAGTGCCTGTAATTACTTTAATGCCAAACACTGCCGCAGCAGCGTTGTCGGTATATTTAGTAACATCCGCACCACTAATAACCATGTAGTCAGTAGCTAACGTAGTCATAGAGCTAAGATTCACAGTCTGTCTCCAAGTATCAGCATTGGCTCCTGTGCCAAAGTCATAGTCTGTACCACCAGCCATACTAGCCGAAGGTTCCCTTACTACTACATGGGTGACATAAGCTGTCTTCCCCACAGGCACCGTGTACAAAGTGTTTTTCTGGGCAGTTTTCATATCTACGCTAGAGGTAGTGGAAAGTCTTGCAATTGCATTTTCTATTAAAGCCGACATATCATCTCCTAAACATAGACGACGGTATCCTGATTTATGACAACTGTTTCCTCATAGGTAACTATCGAAACACCCTTTAACCCATTGGCGGTAAACATCCCAAAATCTTCAGCCGCCACACCAGCGTCGTCTATCTCCACAATGTCATCGTCGGTTATCCCTATCGGTATGGCGGCGATACTTCCACCAGTCTGTCTGCCTACTACCGTTTGTTCCGTGACAGTCAATGCTACAGGGGTGTCATCGGTATCCGCTTTTAAGATAGTGTTGGCATCGAAGTCGGCGTTGAGAACACCATCATCGTAGTGGACGTATTTCCTCTCAATCCCGTTCTCATCGAAACTGCGGAGGTTTGAGCCTTCATTCCAGGTAAATCCGGCGCTTTCCACGGAGGGTGTTATTGTTAGGGTGGCACCCCTTATATCATCTTCGGCTACTGCTCCATAAGTAATAACATATTTGTCTCCACCAAGTGAGAGTATGAACGGGGTCTGAACATCCGTTGTATTAAATTCCAGACTATCAGCGATAAGCCCTACGGTACCGTCAGAGTTGATGGGTACTGTTACTATAAAGCCATCGTTATCCACCCCTCGATAGACAACGGTAAACAGGTCGTCTCGGACTGATAATATTCTACTCGTCTCGGCATCGTTGGTGTCGAAGAAGCCACTACCTTTAATAGTTATACTGCCAGAAGTATTTATATTGACGACATAGATAACACCTGACGTTCCCGCAATGCTTACAGCTATTGCATAGAAAGCAGTTTCCGGAACTCGTACAATATTGCCCGTAATAGCCGTAACATTTGCCAGCACCTTGCTATCAGTAATAGGGTCAACTATGTTTCCCGAGGAATCAATATCAACGGTGACTACCACCGGGTCGCGGTTATTGTCGGTGTAGGCAATGGCGTAAAAGTCAGTACTGCCCACTCTTACTATGGATACACCGCCCCTCGATACAGTAGCAAAGTCCAGCGAATCAACTACGGCGTTGCCTATAACTCCGGCAGAGTCTATGTCAACAGTAACCACAACGCCCAAGCTGGGATTCACTGAGGCCCTCTCACTATAGACTATGGCGTATATATCACCGGAGATATGGATTATATCGGAACCACCCTGAGGTTCATCGTTAGTAACTGGAAGAATCAAAGCCTCAATAAAGGACTTGGTAATGACACCGACATCACTGACAGTAAAGGTTCTAACATCTATCCTGTTAGCGGCCTGGGAACGACTGTATACTACAGCGTACATAGTGCCCGAAATCTTAATTATCTTTACCGAGTTGGTTGTATCATTGGCAGCAAACTCCCAGTCATCTATAGTAGCGCCAATGTCTCCAGTAGACTCCGTTATGGCAAATGTTACTACATGGCCATCAGAATCATTATCCTTATAAGCCATCATGTAGAAGCCATCAGCTAATTTGATACAATTATAAGTGACTAGAAGATTATTGGAGACTATGTTTTTGGTCTCAATAACTGAGCTGATGGCTGTTGAGCTTGGATTGAGGGCGGGGTATTTGTTAGTCCCTACGGGGATTTTATTAGTCTTCTTAACTACTAAGTTATTAACTGTCAGGTCATCAAACGACAGGGGAAGCGTGGGAGCGGTGCTTTGGATATGCTGAAGCAGAGACGCCATCTCTGCATTGTCAACATCATCCCCCAAGGCACCCCTGAACTTTCTCTTAACTATATAAGTCAACTGAACGATACCTCTCTTAACTGAACTTGAATCGCTTGTTCGGGGTCTCTCCCATCGAGGTGAACAACCTCAATCTCACGGGGAAAGCCGGGTTCCATGATACAATTCACGTAATTAGTCCCCACCGTTCCTGACGTGTATTCCTCGAAGTTCAGGTTAGCGAATCTTATCAATGAAGTAGACGTCCTGCCCGTTCTTAATAAATCTCTTAAAACCTCAGCGTTCTGGGATGGGGAGTCGTCTATGGCGTAGGTAGCTTCGTGTATCCTTACTGTGGTCGGCTTTTCAATACCTTTGGCTTGGAAGTATCTGACTTCAGGTGTGGCTGTACTTGTATCCGAGGCAAGGTGTATCTCATACTGTATCTTACTAGACGTTATTTCAGATGAGAAATTGGTCTCGAATATTCCGTTAGTTGCAGCGGCGGCGATAATAGACGTGGCCGAGGTGTCGGCGTCCTTTCGGTATTTAATCTGAACGGTCTCTCCTGAAGCACCGCCTACGACTTCTAGAACTGCCGACTGCCACAGTTTATCCCAGTTAGCGTCAGTCCCATAATCATAGGACATCCTTAAGAAACCGGATGTGGCAAATCTTGCCGCTGAGTCTGCCGTTGGATTGTCGGTTATAATCGCATAAGCGGTTTGAGTGCCATACCCAAACCAAAGTCTAAAGTCGGTTGTCGAATGTTGGGCGACGGCGATTGTGGCTACGGCGTTAGTTCCGGCAAACACCCAGGGGCACCACTGCCACTGAAGTTTACCCTGATTATTTAATACCTCCACGCCTTTGTAGATTATTGTGTTAGTCCCCTCGTCATAAGCGACGTATAAATAGTCCTTATCTCCGGCTAGTCCTACAATATCCCCCACCTTACCTATATCATCTATACCCGTGAGCGGCCCCATAACATCATAAGAATTATAAGCGGTAATCTCTGCCATGCCACGGGCTTCGGTGTGATACACGGAAGTCTGCCACTCGGCCACATATTTATAATTATTAGTCGATTGGTTGATTTTAAGGTCGTCTCTAAAAGGATGTGTACCACCGTTGGAGTCTATATGAAATAAATTATCCTCTCTTCCAGCCATGAGTTTATTGTTCTGTAGAAATATATTCGTAATATTGTGGGACGTATCGCCTACAAAAGTCGGAGACTCCCACTGGACACCCCCTGCGGCAATCGTCCTTCCGTCCGTGGTTCTTGATAGTTCGTTAGTCTTCTTGAATTTCCAAAGGTTCTCCGCCGTCCCGTCTGGATTTGGCGTTACCAAGAACCTTTCCGCTTTATCGTCGGTTAAATCTGTAGCTGTCCAAGTAATCCCATCGGCTGAATAGACATAAGTGGTGGATGACCCCTTTGCGGCATACATAATTCCCTTGAACTCGGCCATGTGGGTTACCCCCGCAACGGTGGTAGATGCCTGTGTCCACTTACCATTAGAGCCAACGTCGTATCTATAAATGTGCCCCGCAGTCCAGCACAGCCATTCCGATGTGGCAGTAAACCAGATAAACCCCACGGGGGCAGAATCCAGGGCAACGTCTCCAGTCTTATTAACAGTATTTATCAATGGGCCGAGAAAGACTCTTCCTTCCTGAGTAGTGTCGATAGACTGACCTTCAAAGTAAACGTCGGGTACTCTGCGCTCAAAACTCCCATGCCCGCCTATCCAATCGGATTGAGTAAACCTCAAGGGGTCTCTATAATTGGGGATGATGTTGCGGATGTTATACATGACCGCATCACCTTCACCCCTGACAAGGCGAAACTGCTCGGTATCGCTGCCGATTTTGAGCTCGTGGTCATACTCTCCGTGGATACTCATTGAGACCTCACCGGGATTGATTGAACTTCCATATAGAACTTACCTATCGCTACTCTTAATTTATTCTCCCAGAAACCTATCATCTCCTGAAAGTCCTGCTTTGTTTTTCGCGAGAAGTTAGGCATTGACATTTGGGTATAGAGATAGACAGCGGCTTGCGCTACCAGAATATCGGTCTGGGGAGAGTTTATGTTTATAGTTGCCGACCAAGATGTAGAGGAAGCCCCTGAAACCAGAAAGTCGAGGTATCCTATCCCTTTTATCCTTAAACGCCTGTCTCGTTGAACTGAGGACGGGAGATACAGGTAACCGAGTTCGGTGTCTAGTCTACCATTAAAGACTTGTGCCCACGGCTCATCCGTTGAATAGTACCACGGCTCTATCTCTACTTGAACAGGAGTCTCTTGGGCTAGACCTAACTGGTCGATAAATAACCTCGGCTGATAGGGGCCGATAACCCTGGCGTCGTCTACGTAAGAAATAGCTGTGGCTACCTCGTGATGAATAGTGAACGTAACTGCGGTGGCGTTCCAGTCAATAAACATCTGGGCGTACATATTGTCCGCCCTTGGTTCCCTCTGTGTCCACGCCGAATCGCCTGCATGGTAATTGGAGTAGGTCTGAGTATTTACGCCGTCCGTGATTGAAAGTCGCAGACAAGAGGCAGTATCGCACCACGCCTGCATGGAGAAGGTAACGGTCTGCCCCCGTAATCTTTTGAGGTCATCCCAGGTTGTGTTGGTTTGCTTAATCGTCCCCGCTGCGGTGCTTATCTTGCATGAAGTAAGACCGTGCATAAAGAACGGTGAAGTTGTGGTTTGGGCTATCGTTGAGGTTGTGGTTGTCCAGTGAGTTAAAGCCGAAGATGAAGTCCATATCTCGAACGACCCGTCTTTAAGCCAGTTGCCGCTAACCATGCTTTCGTCCCATATCTTCTCATGTATGTGAGGATAGGCCATCCTTGCGGCGGCGATCAACGCCTCTCTCTTATCTGAGGCCGTGAATAATCTATGTATCTCGTAACCTACACTGGTCGCTATCCTTGCGGTATGGGCGCGGGTGAGTGCCAGAGTCCCATTCGTATTACTCAATGAGGCAATCTGCCTTTCGTCATCCACTACCGTAGAATCAGTGGCAGAGGTTATCAGGTCGTACATATCCTTGCCAATCCACGCATTCTGTTTCTCTATTAACGCAGCATCGACTAATGTTTTATCAGTCGTAGCCCCTGCGCTCGTGGTGGTTGACCTCCAATCATCGTTCAGTTGTTTGGAAAGTTCTATCCTTGCAACACTTAAAGCTGTAGTCATATATACCTCACTTCTTATAACAATAAAATGTTAGAATATTTCCCGCCATCGGGGGGGAAACTTTAGCAGTGTCAAATAACCGCATTAGATTTTCTTCGTTAAATAAACCTAATTCAAAATAAGGGTAGCTTAAATTCTCCACCTCAAACATTAAATCAATCAGCATTCGATGAACTCCGAGAATGTTGAATAAAGTAATATGCCCCTTGTCGTGGAGCATCCTGTATTCTCCCCCGAACCTTTGAGCCACCGCACTCCCGAAGTCGGGGGTTTCCACAATCAATTTACCCTTTGGCTTAAGGATACGCCTTGTTTCTTTAAGTAAACTTACGGGGTCTTTAACGTGTTCGATAACATTACTGACCACCGCTACATCAAAATAGTCTGATTCATAATTAGCTTCTTCCAGTGTTCCGCAGACTATATTTCCCGAGGCAGACTCAGTTGCCAGATGAGAAATATCAACCCCGTGACTTTCCCAGCCATCAAGTGCATTGAACAAAAACCCTCTTCCGCAACCAACATCAATAATCTTCCCCACAGGCAGGCTCCGGATATATTCTATCTTCTCTTTATGCCTTGACAGGAACAAATCTCTTTCAGCATCTAATCTGCGGTCTCTCTTCACGCCATCGGCATCCTCTACAACACCCCAATACTCCTCTTCGTAACTAACATTCCCCTTCCGTGAGGTATAATACTCTTTGCCTACCAGGGTTTCTATCATTCTCCAATCCGTCTCGCTATCTATCTCGTAAGAGTCTTCTTTGGGTACAACGACAATGCCAAAGTTTCCACCCAGCCGATTGTTGGTCTCTTTCAATATACTCACTTTAGTCGCCCAGCAGTTCCCCGTGTCCCTTAAACAAGGCTCTTTATCTTGCCTCATGGGGCGTTCTAATAGTTCCTTCGGATTGCCCGCATAAAACCCCACCTCTTCCGTAAAGCATCCTGCGCTATCATATCCGTTCTTAACCATCTCAATGCACTCATTTACGTATTCAGGTTTATTCAATACATTAGTAGGTTGCAATATCACCACAATATCAGCATCATAAAATTGGAGGGCGTGTAATAAGGTTTCCTCTGTTTTGGATTTATCTCCACTTATCTCAGCGGGTCGGTCTATCACATCCACCCATTGGCTTGCTATGGCTTTTATCTCTTCACTATCCGTGGATACTACCACCTTATCCGCTATCGAGTTCAAGCCATTCTGAACCTGATACCAGAGCATTGGTTTGCCCCCAACATCCCGTATGTTTTTATTCTTTATTCCTTTAGACCCGCCTCTAGCAGGGATTACAGCTAAGGTTGTCAGCCCCATTTATCACTCCTGTATGTGCTAATGCCACTAATCTACACCCCCCGTTACAACTATCCAGCCTTTCACAAGTCTGGCACTCTTCAGGGATATATTTCATGGTTCGCCATTCCTTCATATTCCCCCACACACCCTTAATCCCTATCTTGTGGATATTACCATAGCTTTTAGCTTCGTGAACACAAGCATGAGCAGTCCCGTCTACGTTCAAGAGCAGATGCTTTTTACCTATCGAACATCCTCTACCTGCAAACTCTTTCGTAAAGCACTCCGGTATCATGCGGACAACGCCAGTCTCCACCCCATCTTTGTTCAATTCCACCAGAGACCTCAACATCTCTCTGGCATCCTCTTGGCTGAGAAGATACTTTAAACTCTCGTCATTGGTTGTGCTGGGGATAGTTCTGCCTACTACTAATTTCTTAATACCCATTTTTCTGGCCAGTATTCCCGTATCATACACGTAGTCTTTATTGTATTGATTCACAACCATGTTAGCCGTGACCCTTATCCCCGCTTCCTGCGTATTCTTTACACCCTCGATTATCTTAGGAAGGGTGTCCTTCACCCCAGACATCCGAGTTATCGTCTCATCGGTGGAACCGTTCAGCGTAGTCAAGCAATGCTGAACCCCCGCTTCCTTTAATTGGCGGGCGATTTCAGGTGTGGCTAGTGTCAGGTTGGAATTTAACGAGTTAGTCATTCCCCACTTTATTGTCTGGTCGGCGAGATGGCAGGTCTGTTTTATCGCCGATAGCGGTTCACCTCCCGTGATGATGACGTGCTCGACATCGTTCTCTACGAGTTCTCGTATTGTGTTGTTAAGGCTCTCCCATGATATTGTCTTCGGACTTCTCTGAGCGTTATAGCAGTGAGGACACCTTAGATTGCATCTCTCAGTTACTTCTACATGACATATCTTCGGCCCGGATTTCATCTAAACTTACCCCCCTTAATTGTTGCTCTAATTCTTGAATTCGCCCGTAGGCAGCCCTCAATAGAGTACTCTCCTCGTGTTCTCGCTTGGACACAATCATTAGGTTTTCTAATCTATTATCTGTTCTTATGCCATTGATGTGGTGCACCCACTCCTCTTTATTCAAACATCTTCCCAGGTGTCTTGCCATAATAAGGCGATGCTCAAACACATATTTCTGGCTAAACCGCATAGAAACAAACGGGTCATTATCGGGAACCCATACGGCTATATAACCACCAACGGTATTTAATCTTCCTCCTTTCCAATATACGCCCCTACTGCCACTCCTCGCACACCCCCCGCATCGTAAACTTGCCAACTCACCCTTAATAATCGCAACCCAACGCTCCTTGCCACAGTCGGCACACCCAACCCACATAAATCGCATAAAGTAATTACGCCCAATTTCTCTTGCTTTTCTAATTTCTCCTAGAGTTGGTTTTTGCATTCCTCCAGCGTTACCCCCTTATCGTCTATAAAAAAGTCTGCTCCGGGTTTCCCCATAAGCAGTTCGTGGTATTTAACCCCCCAACCATCCATCTGCTCTGCTGTGAATTTCCCCCAGTCTAATCCGGTCTCGGTTCCTCGTGCCGTAAGCAAGATTATACGATGCCCCGCATCATACAGCTTGTTGAGGGTATCTATGTTCTCCTGTAGCGGCTCTGCCTTCAGATAGATACCGTCCGAATTTGTACAGAGCACCCCGTCTATATCAAAGCAGTACGTTGACATTTCTCACGTCCCTCACCATAACCTGTAATCCCCTTTCTTCGAGTGAAGCTAACTGGTCTTTCCCATACATCGTTCTGTCTAAAGTTATATGAGCCTCAATCGCCTCAGCCCCCAATAAAACCGCTAAAGGTTTATCCAGCACGCCGGAGAAGTGGGAACTGTAACCGATGGGAACGCCGTATTCTTCTAACTCTTTTATCTTTCCTAAGTTACATTCCTCTGCGGGACACGGATATTTCATTACACAGTGCATTAACGTGAACGGGCAGTCTCCAAGTATATCCAGGGCACGATACAAAGAGTCGTCGTTGAGACCTGTCGAGATAAAAACGTGCTTGCCTTCTTCGGCAATGGTCTTTAACAACTCCTCGTCCGCAACCATCTTTGAGGCAACCTTGTTATATTTAAGGTCGAATTGCCTTAGAAATAACTGCGAGTCTACGTCCCACGCAGAAGCGAACCAGTCTATCTTACCCCTGCAATATCTATCAATCTCGTCATAATCAGCCTTGCTTAACTCTCTCCCCAGTTTTTCATCTCTCTGTGTCGTCCCCCAGGGACTATCGTGAGGTGAGTCCAGGAGTTCCTTAGGATAAGCCTTTTCCACCACTCTTTTCTGGAACTTCACAGCATCGCACCCACATCTTACAGCCATATCAATCAACTTCTTGGCTAGTTCAATATCCCCGTTATGATTGATTCCAATTTCTGCGATAACGAATACCCTATTTTTGTCTATGATTTCCATACTCCCCCTTTAGAATGGTTAGTATTATTGCTTTAATCACATTATTGAAACCTTCTTGGGTAAGAATTATTGTAAAGGCTTGACACTTCGGATGCACTTAATATTCGATTGTACCCGCTGTGCTCACCGAAGATGCCATCCCAAGTTCTACTAGCGATGCTTGTATTGCCTAATATCAAATCACTAGCTGCCTCCGTGTCACGAGTCCCTGTAGGAGTAGACGCACCAACTGTTACCGATATTCCGTTTACGTACATTATGGGGTCATTAGCTGCGCTGTCAGAATTGTACGTCATAACAATGTGACTCCACGCATCAATAATGACTTCAGTAGCACTTGTTATCCAATAACCATCATCTCCACTGAAAGATATAAATAAACTAAGTTTTAACTCACCCGCTGCCTCAGCATCAACCCAAGCAGCGTTGGCCCCCTTACTGTATAAGTATCCAGCAGTCTCACCGATACTGTCGGTATAGACCCACCACGCCTTTGTCCCACCGCCATCAAACAAATTGTCTAAGGGCGCACCCTTTGGGACAGTGATAAGGCTATCAGCACCATCAAATATACGACCGGTAGGCCCCTGTGGAGCAGTAGTAGGCGTACAGGTATGCCCGAAGGGGTCGATAGACTTAAATTTAGTCCCTCGGAGTCCGGGGTTCCAAAAGGGTAGATATAATACGCAACCACCGGGTATCGGATTATATGACCATAGTGATTTAGGATATCTCAGGGCAGGCGAAGTCATTATAGACATATCTACCCCCTAATACCATTCTGACGTTAGAGTGGTAACAACGGTCATACCTGCGGCTTCCCCCGTGATAGCGTCTCTCGTTGCTAGAATACCATAGAGGTTCCTGTCTGCCTCATCACAGTTAAACGCCCGTGGTAGTTTCCCAACAGTGCTTGGTGTGGCTTCCGATTCGGAGTTTCCCCCTATGTCTTCCCATGCCGGGAAGTCGATTTTCCCGACATAGTTAGGTCTATCGGTGGTGTGGACTGATGTATTCGCCGCATTGTCATTTAGATTGCCCGCGGTTGGTGTCTTCCTGAACAGAAACAGTGTCATTCTTGGGGTTAATCCCGTAGTCGAACAGAGGATGCCCGCATTGGTAATATATCCTGCTGCGCCTTTGTTTTTCCCGATGTCGAATGTCAACGCTGTGCCAGCCGTAGCTGCGTCAGCCATAACATCTTCTGCGGCGTAATCTGTCGTTGCCGACATTACTCTGGTTACTGCATTAGTTATTGTGCGACCACCTATGCCCCACACTCTGGTTGATGTGTCTGCCATTTCTTTTCTCCTTCGCCAGTACCATTAGTGCTTTATTTTAAGATACTGACTATTTTTTATGCGACCGTTTATGTCCAGCTAGTGCTAATTTCCCATTAACTTCCTTTCCGCAGATGTCGCAGGTCTCCATTTTAACAGGTTTCTCTGCCTCAACCCTGCCCCTCAAGGTTTCCCTTAACAGTCTTGCGTCTGCCCTGTCTTCCTGTCTTTCGCTTTCTTTTCTCAGGTCTTCTATCGCATTCCATTCTTTCGGATGTTTCTTTATCATGTGCTGCTTGACTTCAAACTCATTGATGACGTTTGACTTCGTGCAGGAGCGTAGTCCCATCTTGTCGTACTGTTCTCTAGCGGGGTTTTCCTTATGAAGCAGGCATTTATGAGTCCCCCTGTAAGGTAATTGCTTCGGGTCATTCGTAGTCCAGATAAACGATCCATCCTTCCTTCGGGTTCTCAATATCTGTGGCAGCATATAGTACAAGACAGGCGCTCTCTCATAGGTTCTGGAATCCCATACATACACGTACCCTGCACTCGACAACTCCTTAACTGTCATCGGTGCGTCCAGTGTTTCGTCACCCTTATGGATGACCGGGTTTGCCTTGAGTTCGCTTGGGATGTCAACTAACTTTGCGTCCCTCAGTTGCTCCGCTATCAAACTCTCGTTGTCCGTAAGTGTGTCTGTCATTTTAACCTCCTATGACCAACTGTTTTCACTTAGACTAAGCTAATTTCATCTGGTCTAGCTCTAACCAATCCTTAATATCTATAAACGTCTCATTCCTCAGCGTGTCAGCCAAGTCAAGTAACTCGGCTATCGAATGCTCCCATAGAGACGGTATGTTGAACTGTCTTATTCCTTTGAAGTTCTTAGCCAGTCCCATGTCCTCTCGATACTCAGCCAGTCTGTCCCCACGATTGACCATTATCACCCTGTACCTGTGGAATCCAGCAAAGGTCGGTGATTGTTCGTGGAACTCCTGGAGACTATAGGCTTTCTCGTTTACGTTTACTTCCAGCGTTGCTAAAACTATCTTATTCATCTCTGTACGGCAAGAGAACTAATTTCTCATAAAGCCCCGTCGCTCCTACTGGTAGATTTTCTTCTTCGTGTAATCCTTTTAAAATATCCGCAAGGTACTCCCACACGTGCGGGGCGAGCCATATATCCTTGGCAAAATCCTCTTCGCAAGTATAGGTAGTCACCCCATCCAACCCTGTCCTGACTCCTATCTTGTGTTCCTTCCCCTCTGGAATCTTGGGGGATAAGAGGCTCGAAATAACAGTCACTTTGACCATATCCTCGTAGCTTCCGAATCTTGGAAGTAGATTGGTCAGTACCGTTCTCTCCGAGAGTTGCAGCTTAACATGACCACCCACCTCTCCGCCGTATATCTCGCCAGTAACCGTCCTCAAAAGATGAGAGTCTTTTGGAGAAACTACATCAATACCTCTCTCGATTGCTCGACCTATCCAGTATTCAACCCCGCTTTTATCCTGATGGTACTGACCACCGTAGGAAGCGTCTATACCGTAGAGTGAGATTTTCTCAACCTTCTGATAGATAGCTAAAGCGAGCATATAGGTTATTGTGTTGGTAAAGTACGATGATTTGAAGTACTTGGTTATACTCTTTAACGGATATTTAATGTCTGCGTAATCTCTCCAACTGACTATCGGGGCGAACTTTCTCATATTATCCGTGTACCATTTAGGGAAGGTGTCGAAGGCAAACATCTTGTCAAAATGTCCATCCGGGTACATATCCCCCACGCTGTTAATCCCCCACACTTCGTCAGCCTTGAAGTCGCATTTACCTGATTGTCCTCTGCCTAAGATTATTATATTCATAATATTGAGGGACGGGGGAAGGGGGTTCCCCCGTCCCAGAGCAATTAAGCCCCCCGCTCTTAAGCAGGCTTTTCCTCCCTTAGTTTAGTTAGTAATCGGTGCTCACCTTGCAGGCGTAACTGTTCCTGCATTATCGCCTTCTGGTCAGTCCCAAGTTTCTGCCTCTTGGCCTCAAGTTGCTTGAATTGTTCTTCTACTCGTTGTATGTCCTTTTCTAAATCCATCATTACCCCCTATATTATAAATTTCTCAGCAGGCTTTGAGTCCTTATTGTAGAAGAACTCATATCCGTAGAGTTTCCCGTTAATCGTATTCAGGATAGCCGAACCACCTGCAATCTCTAAATCTATCCCCGATTGCTGCGCCCTACCTAACCAGTATTCCAATCCGGCACGGGCAATTATATATTCTCTAAAGTTGATGTGGTCTACTCCGTACAACCCGATATTGTTGACTTTCTCGTACATGGCATAAGCCACCATGTAGCAGACGGTGTTGGCGAAGTAGTTGGAGCGAAACTTATCTGCTATCTCACCTAATGGGTATACACTTGCGGGTATATCGTATTTTTTAAGGTACTCGACATTCTTTGGTGTGGTTAGATATTCAACTATCCCCTTAGCGTTCCAGAGGTCGGCTACCGTCATTACATTAGGGTCGAAGGTAGCCATATCGTCAAAGAAGAACAGCTTATTACCGTCTCTCCAGAACTCAGGGAAGCGGATAACTCGATTAACCCCCCATGATTCCCTATCGTAACGACACGTCCCGTGAGTCGGCCCCCCTCCTACAATGTAAATATCCCTCACTTCATACCATCCAGTTTCCTGATTTCGTCAGGTTGCGTCATTAACTCATTGTAGAGGCCGTTTACCTTTTTAATGGAGGCTATCACACCCCGTATCTGTTCCTTATCCCGCTTCGTCTTGACTAACTCAGCCTCTAACTCATCTTCCCTGTTAGCTAGTTTGTCCAGCCCCTGCTCGGCTTCCTTGAGTAGAGTGTTCACCTGCAACATAAGTTGCTGTTCAAATCCCATGTTTCCCCCTTTAATTTGGGAGGGGAGTTACCCCCTCCCGTTTTCTTTAAGTAGCTGCCATTAGACCTACGCCTGAAAGGATGTCCAGTACCGAGTTAAGTCCCACCGAGACATTAGAGTTACCTGCCGAAGTCGTGGTCTGGGCGATGGCCGATGCCTGGGGCGTTGGAGTTGTGTTGTAGAAGCCTAACTCCGTCTTGGTTAACAGTGTGGCGCTGGATACCTTGATTATATCCTGCAGGGTCGCGGAAGTCCCCGAACCCACCTGAATACTAAGGGTCTTATTGTTCCCTGAAACCCCCTGAATCGATTTGGCATCTGCTATGGAGAGGTTGGCTGCAAAGACAGCCTTCTGGTCTTGCTCTAAGGTCAAAGCCTTAGTGAGAGTCTCCCCAGCATCAGCAGTTGTAAAGAACTCTATAGAACCAGGCATATCGCCAGTTCCGGGAGTCCCATTGATAACAAATCTGATTTCAGCAACGGGTGACTCCAAATCCACCCCATCACAACCATAGGCGATTATTCTACCAATGTACTCATTATCCGCAACTATAACAGTGGCAGAACCAATCGTGGCAGACCCGCCTTTTAGAAAGGCGAGTGTAGACGCAATCGTATTAGTAGTGTTAAATGTTCCCAGCATGGCACTACCATCTGCCTGGGCACTGCCAAGAAATTGTGTCTCTGGTATTAAGTTTGTAGCACCATCTCCATCCGAGATGGTTAATTGCGAGGTATGCCCCACAACTAATCCATAAGTATCTGCTACTAGAAGACCCACCGAAGAAAGTAACAGTTCGTCTGTTCCCGCTACTGCTAGTTTAAGGTTGGTTCCAACCGCGTCAATAGTGCTATCAGTACCATCGCAATCTAACTGCAAATAAGTTGTTGCAGGTGCCGTAGCACCGTGAATAGAGACTGTTGGGTTATTTACCGCCGATACGTTCCAATCCGTAGTTGCGGCATTCGCATCGGTTATATGTAGAGCGTTGTTGGCGTCAGGTGTGACAATGGCTAATGCCTCATTTGACTCATCACCCACCGTCCACTTGAATCCACTGTGTTTTGTACTTGTTGCCATTTTCTCCTCCCAAAAAGCGGATAACTCCGCAGTTGATTTTTAGGTGGAGGTGTTTTCAGGCACACCTCCAAAGCCTTTAGATTAGTTTGTTTCTATGGTCTGCTCCCAAGCCGGTAACTTAAGATACGCGATGTGTTCTATAGCATCACGATTTTCCAGACCGAGATAGAAGTTTAAGGGTAGGTCTCTGTCAACCGAAGTATCAAACTCCTTCTCTACGCTCGCACCGTTGTGGTCAACTACCAGGAAGGATGCTCTCACACCCTTGGTTGTGCCCATGTCCTGCATGGACACTTTCATGTAGAACCACTTGGATGCCGTCGGTGCCATGCCTCCCATGCGGAGTGTCTCTGCTGACAGGGGTGTTTTCACACCCCCGTTTCCCCAGAAGGCATGGAACACATCATTGTCTGCGTCTGTGTCAAACACGAGACCGATAAACCCATCGGCGGCGTTTTGTGTAAAAGTAGCGCCACTTAAACCAACGGGTATGATGTTACTCGGACCCGTCACCGCATCGTTGAAGCCAAAGTTAATGGCTATCGTGGTGATGACGTTTAACTGAAGCAGACACTCTACCGAAGAGTGCCCCGTTTGTCCCGTGAACAAAAGTGTGTCGCTGAGAAACTCAAGCCTGTTGGCATTCGTGGTCGTCAACGTCCCTACGGCATGAAGGCCTCGACTGGTGTTAACCGCCCTTGCCCACGGGGTGTCGCCGGAATCGCTGGTTATAATCCAGCCCACACCATCCCCCGCACTACCTATCGCGTCGGTGGCGAAGGTTTCCTCAAATCTGACTACGCCTACTGAACCTACATTAGCCATTTCAACCTCCTACACCGTCTCGGTGGTCTGTTCCCACGCACAGGCTTTCCAGTAACCAGTGTGTGCCACACCACTACGGTTCTCGAACCCAAAGTAGTAGCACAACGGGGTGGTTCTGGCTACTGTGGTGTCGAATGTCTTTTCCACACTTCGACCTTTATGGTCAACTGCGAGGAAGGTAGCCCTGACACCGTTCCCCGAACCCCTGTCCTGCATCTCGCATTTCAGGTACAGCCACTTGGACGCTGTAGGAGCCATACCCACCATTCTCAGGTCGGCTATCGACTCCGTGGTATCAGTGCCTGCGTTTACCCAGAACACATGGAGTTCGTCGTTGTCCGCAGCCGTGTCGTAAACGAAACCGAGAAAGGCGGTGGCGTTTGATGTGAAACTGGTAGTCGCCAACTCCACGGGTAGAGTATTGCTGCCATCTGTCACCTCATCGTTGAAACCGAAGTTGAAGGCTAAAGTAGTAACGATGTCGAATTGAAGCAGTATCTCCATCGAAGAGTGACCTGTCTGCCCCGTGAACATGAGGGTATCACCATTGAACTCCACCAAGTCACCGTCAGTTGTGTCGGTAGCTCCACTTACATGAAGCCCCCGTGAGGTATTAACAGCCCTGACTGGGGCTGTATCACCTGAATCCGCTGATGTTATCCATGCTACACCGTTGCCAGCAGTACCATCGTTACTACCTGCCAGCCCCGTAGCTATAGTATCAGTAGCAAAGGTCTCAAAGTACCTTGTTATTCCTATCGAACCTGCGTTCGCCATTTGTATCTCCTTTGTCTGGAGTCTTCATCCCCAGACTATCTGATTTTTTGACAAAGAAGTTAGTGCCCCCAAGGGTCTTCGTCCCTCCCTCTATCTGATTTTAGGGGGCGAGGTTGTTCTAGCTTGTGGGCGCAGTTGCATCACTCTTGATGAGATACACCCAGTTGCTAAGACGGATTCCATAAGCATATTCATCGTAGTGATAAACGTGCTCACCACCGCCACCGCGCTTCTCATTCCTTACGGATATGATTCGGGCAGCGCGACCCTGAACCAGTATGATTCCATCCATAGCGAATACACCGGCATTGGCATCGGCACTTCCGTCGATGGTGATGTTGCCATCCTCAAAGACTTCCACACCCGCTATGGGGAGGTCAAACCTGTTCTGGAATACCCTTGCCGTCGGCCCCTCGTCAACCACATACGTTCCCACTCCGGCTACCAGTTCGTCGTAGAGGTCTTTAATCTGGAAACCGTGCGCCACAAACCTGATTGGCTTATGACCCGGCTCGGTCGTATTTGAGGTGATGTTGTAGGAAGCCGCAGCGATGTATCCTGATGTTAAAGTCACGCCCGCACCAGGAGAAGCCGTGGTCGAGGCTGAGGCGAATAAGATAAGACCGTCCTCATCTTTCTTCCTCTGTATTGCGTTCTGCCCAAGACTACCAATCTTGGAAAAACCTATCCTGCTGATTCTCGCTGACACCCGGTCGGTGATAAACGTCTCAATACCGACCACCGTGGGGGTAATCGAAATCAGCGAGTCAACCATTTGCTGAGGGTTATCCAGTTCCGTAGTTTCGGTCACTGCCTGAGCGACTAACTGATCGTACTTGATTTCCTGCCAAGCCGTTCCAACCTCCTCGCCAAGCGTTACTTTATCTACAAGTTGGGGTATAACACCCTCAAATTCTCTTACTATCCTTGCCGATGACCTGACATCATTAAGGCTATCAGCAAGTGCCGACGTCGTGGTCCATCCGCTACCAGCCATATCTTACTCCTTATTAAGCGATACCTAATGTTTTGGCACGCTTCATATTTTCCTTATTTAACGGGAGACTCCCATCACCAATTCCCTTCTTGAATTCAGCATCGGAATCATCCCCACTGCCGCCACCGGCGGTTGTGTCCACCGAGTCAAGATTCAAATCTTTACGAAGTTTGGATTCCAGTGTCTTGAAATCTTCATTCATTTTATCCTCAGCTACCTTTCTGTCAGAACTTATTATCTTGGCTACAGAAGCGTCTAATCGGCTCCTTGCTTCGACATAATCCTGTGACCCTGAACCCCAGTCTATCCTCTTGTCATCCCTAGGGATTCCAAGGGCATCTAGGCTTGAAAGCACCCCTTCGTTCATTCTCTGATAGTAGGTTGCTTCCTGCTGTTTCGTAGCATCTTCCTGCGCGGTAGTCTGATTGTATTTCTCTTGTTCTCGGAGTCTTGCCAGTTCTATGTCCTTTCGAGTTTCCTCATCAAGGCCACTAAAACTAGCTTCATAGGCGTTAACTGTACTTTGAGCAAGTTTAGCCCGTTTTTCGGCATTTATATTGCGGTCTTGTTCACTCTGTAGCTGTCGCCGACCCGCTTCTACTGCCTGCTTGGTGGCTTCCGATGAAGTCTGTGCAAGCATCTGTTGTATCCTCGCCTCCTGCTCTGTGCTGAAAGGCTGCTCCTTTGACTGTTCCTTTTCTTCAGTCTTTTCTGAAGTAGTCTCCTCGGTGGAAGTCTTCTCCTCATTAACGGTCTCTTCCGTCATTTTCTCCTCCATTTAATTAAAATATTATGTTGATTTCCTTGTCTTCGTTTCACCGGCATTTGTGAACTAGGTGAAACTCGGCGGGCATTCTATTTCCCCTTCGGGTGTGGTTTAGCCTTTCTCTTGTATCCTATTCCCCTAGGCATAATACCTCCTTAGAATCGATAGAACATATTTAACGCATTGGCTATATCCTGGTTGGCGGCTTTAAGTTGCCTTTTCTCTATGGCTATCTGCCGCCTGGCCAGGACTATCATAGGGTAATTGAACAACTCCCTCTTAGCACTTAGTTCATCAGTCCTTGCTAATACCTTATTATGGTCAGATATTAGTTTTAATCCAGGCGGAAACTGTGCCCATACCCGCCTCTCGATATCGAAATAGGGTCGGAGAACCTGCTGCGCCTGTCTAAGCAACTTCACGGCGGGTGGTTCATCGGCCCGTCTCTCTCCGATTACCGATTCTACGGAGTCCAGTGCCTCCAACCCGTATTGCTGTATAAAGAGATTCCTGCGCCTGTCGGCCTCATCAAATCTGTACTGCCCAAACTCATCATATAAATCAGGGGCGTACATTATCTGGTTATAATCACGGAAAAGTAGCTTCTGGGGTTGTATATTTGCCCGCTGCTGTTCTGTCAGCGGAGTATTAAAGGTATCACTGACGAGGGCAAACCGCTCCTGTTTTAACAAGTCATTCATCATCTGACCCTTGAGCCAATATGCCTGGTTTACCCTTTCCCTGAGTTGTCTCCCGTCTCCCGTAGCCCCAAACTGGCTTGCCGCCTGATTCAACTCTTGCGTAACCATCGCTCCGATGCGGTCAGCTTGTTGAGTATATTCGTTCCATACTAATTGCTCACCTCGGGCAAACTTCCCCGATTCCTCAGTAGCTCGTTCCGTCAGACTTTGCAATTCGGGGTCTCTGGATAATTGCGATTGAAGTACAAGCCCTTCAGGACGTTGCCCCAACTCATCCCAATTCACCCCATATTGTTCTTGCGCCAACTCATCTTGTCGTTCCTTCAATTCCGCGTAAGCACTTGCGGGGTATGCTCGCATACCCCCAAATTCGCCCAACCCCCTCGCTACCCTTCCTGCGAAATCACCGCCTTCAAAGGCCACGCTTTGCGTCCAAATCGGCATCATATTCTCACCGATAACCGTCTTGGTCAAACTTAGAAGGCCATCTCTCGTGGGGTCTCCCATGAAATCTTTACCTGAGATTAAATCCATGCTCGTGCTAACGAAGGGCGAGAAATTACCCCTCAGAAACCTACCCGCATGGAAGGCTGTATCTTCGGGACTTTTTACCATCTTCCCAAAAGTGGCGAGTAAGCTTCTCACCTTAGAACCGGGGCCTATTCTTTGCCCCATTATATCCCATGTCATAAAATTGGTTGATAGCGGATTGAGATGGTCAACTATTTCCTCCTCGTCCTCTCCCAATGCCATTGAGACAGCCACACTCATCGCCATTATCGCAGCGGTTCCTTTGGCTACTGCTTGTCTGGCTAATTGCCCCCTTAGATTTCCTTGAGTTAAATCATACATCAGGGCACCAATAGCACGATTGTACTGAGGGGCGAGGACAACCGCCCTCTCTATCGAGCGCTGCCCACTACTAATACCTAGCCTGGTGGTATTTAATAATCCCCTGAACTCGTTAATGAAGGCGTCAACTTGCGCCCTGCGAGCGGCAGTAGTTCCCAGATGCTCATAGGCTTCCGCCATATAAATACCGGCCGTATCCAGGGAAGACTCAAACCCTCTTCGGAATGGCTCAAGAACCTTCCCCCCAATCTTTAGTGGCCCCTTGTGTAATAACCCACCCTTGGCAACCGCCTCAGTCGCCTCTGTACCCGCCTTGGTTATTATTAAATCGGGATGTCTCTGAATTGTTCCTATGTGCTTTGCCAAAAGATTATCGTGGTATAATGGGTCAAAGAAGGCCCTGACAAATCCCCCCATCGCCTTGCCGTAAATTTTAGGATGAGCACCGGCAAGGAAAATAAGCTGTATGCCAAACGGACTGACATCACCTGCCAGGGCAAAATATCTCCCGACGGCATTAACCTGATTGATTGCATTAAGGGCAGAGTTGAATTGGGGATTAAGTTCGTTGCGGATAATATTTATATACTCTTTAGCTTCCGGGTTGGTAAACACCTTCCCCGCAAATGCGGGAATGTCTGGGGCTATCGCACCACCAAACGGAGCCTTACGAGCCTTGGTCAAGGCATCCTTCCAGATTGGTTCTATTTCTGATAATTCAACCAATCTATCATCTAATCTCCTGCTTACATCGAGAACCTTCTGGTACGCAGCTTCATTTCTATTGGCCGCATTAGCGTAGGTTCGCGCCAATTTATCGGCAAACTTCTTTTCGGCCAGAAGTCTTCCCCTGAGATAGGCTGTATTCTGCTTCAGCGCTTGCTTTGTGCCAACCTCTTCAAGTAAATCACCAACATCTTCTGTTGCCCTAAAAGTAACCCCCTGCTGCCTTTCCACATCACGGGCACTTCTCTTTAATTGTTTATGTGAGTTTCTTAAGGATTCTCTGGCACCTTTGACTCCTGCCCGAAATAGATTAACCTGGGCCTTTAAGTCTTCGGGGCCTGCTGTAGTTCTCCAGGGGACTCTTTCTAAAAACCAGTCCGTATACTGTTTATCCGCTACGCTATTATAAGCACCAGTAATATTGTAATAAAGAGCCTCTTCTTCTGGGAGATAGCGGAATCCCTCTTTGAGAGCATCATTTATATCCTCAAATTGCCTTGTTTTAAGGGCTGCCGTTTTTGCTCCCGGCCTGCCGGGCTGCCCACGGCCAATATAAGCCGTATCTATTAGATTACCCTGCGAGTCAAACTTACCCAAAACCCTTCTTCCGGCGTATACTCCACCTTCCTCAAAGGTTAATTTGGGAACCTCGATACCGTATCTTTCAAACAACGCCCTCTTTTCTACTTCTAATAATTGAGCTTGGTCAACCCACGCTCTTTGCGGTTCGGTTAAATCGTCCCAGTACTTCTTGGGGAACGTACGAATTTCATTGAGGTGAACTTGCTTTCCTTTAATCGCCATCAAACCATCATCGGTAAGATTAAATAACTTCCTGGAATCCCCCATGCGATTTAATGTGGCTATTGCAGCAACAGCCTTATTGGAACCCTCGAACCTTAGAACATCCCTGCCGACCAGAGCTAGGTCTGCTGGGTTGGAGGCACGAGCCATTCTGCCACCAATAGCAGCGGCAAGTGCCTTGAGGGGCTTTCTACCTCCAATTTCCATATTAACAAGACTTCGTAATTTGCTCGGTTGAGTTGCGATAGATATAGCGTCATCCACGGGCTGTAAATCGGTAATTATCCTGGCCGAGGCATCCGCAATCTTGGGAGCAAGCCTCTTGGCTGCTATTGAAAGTGGCTTGGTTATAGGAAAGGCTAAAGCCCTTTCAGCGGCAACGACAGGACGTATCGCCTTTTGCCCAAGCGCAGCAGCCCTTACTAAACTACCGAGACCAGTCCTTGCCCCTATTCCGGCTAATCCCACCAAACCACCAGTGGCTATGGAAGTAGCGAACCAAGGTATTGTTTCAATCGCACCCTTAACGCCAATAGTCCAGGGTCTATCTCTTATTTCTTGTGATGTCCAAGGGAACCTGAAAAGCGGTTCTACCTGGAAACTAGGCTCATCCCAAGCATCATACTCCGCCCGCTCCCTCTGCCACCACGGCAGGTTTTCAGTTCCGGGAACTGCGGGCGTAAGTCCCTGTGTAGCGAATGTACCAAAGCCCTTACCAATGGCATCCAACCAATTCAATGGATGCTGCCACCACGGGATTTCCTCTTGCGGTTGCTGTTGAGGAGCCTGTTGCGGAGCCTGCGGGGCTTGCTGTGGGGGTTGCTGAGATACTTGTTGTTGTGCCTGAATAGGAGATGGCCCAAAATCCTGCAAACCAAATTCGGGCAGCGCACTCAACTGCTCCAACGCAGTATTACGTTCAAGTTCCCCAAGTTCCTTCAACCTTTGAGGTAGTTGTTTTCTAAATATATTCAGGGCTTCCGGTGAAAGCCCCCTGACTTGTTCCTGTAATGTTGGCATTATCTAAACCCTGAAAATCCTCCGAATCTTCCCGTTGGCGCTCTTTGCGAACCTAGTCTGAATTGAGTCTCCTGTGGACTAGCTCCTGTTCTAGCTCTCTGAAATCCCAAAAACTGAGCCTGTGCTGTTGGCCCCCACCTTGCCTGAAGTTGTGCTGACGGAGTGGTTAATTGAGGTAAGTTAGCGAATGTCTGCGTACCCTGAGCGCCTACTGTGGTTGGAGACCCACCTGTGGGCTCAAACCCCGGAATAGGCTGACCAACCTGTAAGCCTTGCGGCGTTGCCGCACCTCCCTGAGCCGCACCCCCCTGTGGCGTTATTCCCTGACCCGTATTCTGGAATCCAAGCGGAACCATCCAGGGCTGAATGACCGGCGGTTGACCCGTAAAGGCAGCGTACTGAAGCCAGTTTATCGGGTTAGCGGCTAACTGAGAAGTGAATTGCTGCCTCTGTAATTCAACGGCTTGTTCTGCCTGTTGCTGCTGGAATTGTAACTGAGCCTGTGCTTGGGCTTGCGCCTGAGCCTGCTGTTGCTGTTGCAAACCAAACTGCTGTTGGAACTGTGATTGACTAGCCTCGAACTCCCTCTGTTGCAAACCAAATTGCTGCTGCTCAAATGGAGAAGTAGTTTGTGGCTGTAACCCCTGTCTCTGTATATCTATTCTCTGCTGCTCTAATCCCTGCTGAGACTGTTGCTGCGCCGTCAACCCGGAAAACTGCGGAACCCACCTATTCAAATCTCTATCGAATGACCATCTAAATCCCGGAGGCGGAGGTTCTGTCGGTACTGGTGGAATTGACACACCAAGTCCCGTGGGAGCAGTGGGGGGAGTGGTTAAATCCACTGCCTCTGCTGCCCGCCTAGCTGCCACCTGAGCAGGTAATGTAGCCGCTCTTTCCGAGGGACGGAGAAAAGGTGCCGAGGGGAGTTGTGCTATTTCTTCGGGTATAAATTTTTCTAGTGCCTTAAAGAATCTAGGGCCAAAGAAGGATAATCGCTCCTGTTCTCGGATTCTTTTTTGCTCCTTTTTCCATTCGGAGAAGGGGCCAGGTCTACCAGCCGCCACCCATTCTCGCACTGTAGGCTCTGCCATTATACACCTTCCTCAAGGCGCAACATCTCTCTGTGTGCCTTTTCAAACTCTTTTTTCTCCAACTGTTCCCTGAATTTTACCAGGGGAAGCATATCCTCGGCGATAACTTCCGCCATCAATTCCATATCCTCTTTGACTATCTCCTGCATTGTTTCTATATCATTCGGCATTATCT
>SDBU01002579.1_pt1 | contig 23944 bp, 20 predicted proteins | sample 2277071 | NCBI WGS metagenome assembly SDBU01 (sample SAMN10397929, study PRJNA504765) | marine sediment metagenome | isolation source: marine sediment core GS08_GC12, 126 cmbsf | place: Arctic Ocean: Gakkel Ridge, Loki's castle | collected 2008
GAACGCTTCATTCTCCGCGACGAGGGCAACCTGTCGTTCGGTGTGGGATTGCCCCAGCTCCGCGACCCTGCGCTCGAGGTCGGCAGCACGCTCATCAAGTTCGCTCGCTTGCTGGGTTAGCTCAGCCTCGCGCTCTTGCAGAAGTCGGTTCTTTTCGGCGAACGCTTCATTCTCCGCGACGAGGGCAGCCTGCCGCTCGGTGTGGGACTGCTCCAGCTTCCCGGACCTGCCTTCGAGGTCGGCAGCACGCTCATCGAGTTCGCTCGCTTGCTGGGTTAGCTCAGCCTCGCGCTCTTGCAGCAGTCGATTCCTTTCGGCGAACACCTCGTTTTCTGCCGCAAGGGCAGCCTGCCGCTCGGTGTGGGATTGCTCCACCTGGGCCGCTCTGCGATCGAGGTCCGAGCTGCACTTAGCGACAGCGGTTTCTCGCTGATCCAACTCGGTTTCGCGTTTCGTCAGATCGCTTTGCAGTCTTTGCAGCTTCTCGCGATCTTCTTCGACGGCTTCAATCCGCCGTCCGAGCTTCTCTTCCTTCGCCGTCGCATTCCTCGCCTGGCCGGCGGCGAGTCCCTCGCGTCTGGCAGCATCTTGGAGCTGCTGCTGGCAGGACTGGCGCTCGTTGATTAAGGTCGCTTCCAAGCCGCGCAGCTCGGTCTCCACCCGGGCGAGCCTTCCTTCCCGTTGGGTCACCTCCTCGCGCTGGCCCTCGAGTTCCGCGCGTTGGGCGTTTGCGGACTCCGCGGCCTCGGCGACTTGACGTTCCTTTTCGGTCAACGCTTGAAGGCGAGCCTCGAGTTCTGTTTGGCGGCGGGCGAGCTCTTCGCCCTCGGAGGCCAGGCCGTCCTGCGCTTCCGCAAGATCTGCTCTGACTTGATTGAACTCTGCCCTCTCGGTTGCGATGCGCTCCGCCGCGGCGTGGGCGTCTTTGTCCAGCTCATCCGTTCGCTGTATGAGTTCGTTCTCGCGGTCGTTGCAGTGATTCTCGCGCTCACCCAGCTCCGTAGCGAGTCGCTCGATATTCTCCCTGGCCCCGGCGATGTCTCCGCGCTCACGTTCCAGTTCCATCTCGCGATCGTCAAGTTCGCGGACTCGCTGGGCGTTGCGTTCCTCTTCCGCAGCCTGCTGGTGAGCGAAATGCCCGGCCATCTCGTCGGACCACCCGCGGGCGCGGTCTTCGTAGTCGGCGAGCCCATGCTCGAGACACTCTATCGCCCCATCGGCTTTGGCGAGTAGCTGCCCGGTCGGTCTGCGGGCAGGATCGGCGTCTTGCCGAACGGGTTCCGCGTCGGCGGTCTCGACCGCTTGGTGCGGTTTGCGCTTTCGAGAGAAGATCTTCATGAATAATCCACGTTGCTCGTCGCGTAGGTGCGGGCGCTTCGGGGACGCATCCGCGCGTTCTCCAGACACCCGGAAACCACAGAGAGTCTACATTTGGATCGGCTAGCCAGGGCCGCCAATCGCACACTAGGTCCATCGGGCGTCCGGTAAGGCGCACAAAACCCGCACCGGCCGACGGAGTCCGATAGCGATGTGATCCGCACCGCCTGGCTTAATGCGCCCTGGCTCGGATCATTCACCCCGCAGAGAACGCAGAGAGCGCAGAGTGCTGTTGGGAAAGGGGTTACAGCAGAAAACCAGCCGACTTGCCTTCGACAGTGTGTGTATCGTGCCTCCCGCTGTGACTCTCCATCTTTTCCCACTTCTGCTCCCTCTTTGCGGCCTCTGCGTTCTCTGCGGTGAATTACCCGCCCTAGGTGGCACCGGGAGTCAGGCCGCCGGAAACGCCCGCCATATCGTACGCTTGTGAAGCTATGACCGACGATCGAGATCACAACGTGTCTCCAAGCCAACCCGTGCCCGGAGGGGGACCTCCCGACGCGGGCGAGGTGAGACGCTTCGCCGTTGAGGCCCTGCGCGCGTTGAAGTCCGCCCAGGAGCAGCTCGGGCGCGACTCCGAGGAGTTACAGCTCGAGAATGCCAGGATCGATGCGGACCGGCAACAGCTCGCTCGGCAGCAGGAGGAATTCGCCAAGCGGCGACAGGCCTTTGAGGCGGACGTCGCCAATCTCGAGGAAATGGCTGCCGAGCTTGGCCAACAGCGTGAGAGCATCGAATCCCAACTTGGCGGGCAGAAGGAGGCCCTCGAGTCGCAACGGCTTGAACTCGAGCGACGACAGCAGGAGCTCGAGGAGCGTTCCCGGCAACTCGAAGCGCGAGATGCGGAACTTGGCGAGCTGCGCGAGACGTTGATCGCGATGCAGACCCAGCTCGCAGATGACCAGAAAGACGTCGCCGCCCAGCGCAAAGCTCTACTGCGGCAGCTTGGCGGCGCGGATCAGTCCGGTGCGATGCGTGAGGGGTGGCAGGACGCGCAGGATCCATCCGCGCAAGACCACGTGCCACAAAGACACCACCCCAAACCCGCAGCCGCAGCCGCGGACCAGTTTCGCAAGCTTCGCCGCGATGCCAAACGCAAGGCGATCGGAGTCTAGACCAGTGCGGGCGAATGCGCCCCGAGGTAAACGTCGGCGGACCGCTCCCTTACGTTCGCGGTTCGGATCGAGGATCTGTTCATGGCCCTGAAACTATTCCAACGAAAGAACACGCCGGCTCCTTCCCCGCCTTCGCGTCCAAAACGGCGGGACGACCCGGGGACGTCACAAGGGCCGCAGGACGCCTACAACGAGGCCCCGCGTGAAGCCCCCGAGAGTGATCCACTGAGGCGGCTCTACAAGCAGGGACGTCACGCTCTGATCCTGCGTGAACAGCCGAAGTGGTGCGCCCATCCCGGTGGAGCGGAGATTGTCGATGAGGCCATGAACGCCATGGAACAGCGGATGGCTCTGGTTCCGGCCGGCGCCGTCACGATTTCGCAGACCCTCACCGCCGAGCCCGGAGCCGCGGAGGAGGACATCGAGGTTCAACCGTTTCTGCTCGACGTCTACAACGTAACCAACGCCCGCTTCCAGAAGTTCGTTGACGCCTCCGGGTACGACGATCTGGACTATTGGCCGGAGGAGATCTGGCCTCATCTGATCGAGTTGAAAGACCAGACGGGAAACCCCGGCCCGAGGTTCTGGCAGCACGGGCGACATGACGCCGCTTTCTCGGACCATCCCGTGACGGGAATCAGTTGGTACGAAGCTCAGGCGTACGCCCTGTGGATAGGCCAACGACTGGCGACCGAGGCGGAATGGCAGATGGCCGCCTCCTGGCACATTAAGAGCTCGGCCGACCTGGTGCGCCGCTTCCCCTGGGGAGACGCGATGGACAACACCCGCTGCAACATCTGGTCCTCCCACAAGGGCAAAACGGTGCCGGTCACGGAATACCATAAAGGGGGCGCACCAAACCACGTCCTTCAGCTTGTCGGCAACGTCTGGGAATGGACCGATACGGAATTTGCCGTGGACGACGATAAGGGCCGACCGGTCATCGGAGAGATGCCGATGCACGTCGTAAGGGGCGGAGCGTTCGATACCTTCTTTGAAGTCCAGGCGACCAGCCACTTCAGGACCGGCCAGCTCGCTCTCGCCCGATCGTACAACACCGGTTTCCGGTGCGCAATGGACCTGGATCAGGCTCCGTGGATCACCGGTAGCAACATGAAGGAGTGATCTGGTGACGACGCTGACAACATATGAGCAGGCGACCACCATACCGTGTCTGATCTGCGAAACGCAGAATGAGCTGGACGCAGTTGTCTGTTCAACGTGCTTTGCCCCCATGGCCCTGATTCATGAGGCCGTCGCCCAAAAACGCGATCCGTGCGTCATCACGGTCATCGGCGACAGCAACGTCGGCAAGACGGTCTATCTGGGCGTGCTGCTGGACATGCTCTCAAAGCGGGCCGACGACTTCGAGGCCGTTCCCAAGGGGGCCCACTCGGTCAACCTCCAGCACAACGTCATCAGTTATCTCAGCGCCCGGCAATTCCCGCCCAAGACCGCGATGGAGGTGGATCAGTGGCTTTGGGCCTACTATCAGGTTTCGAAACGCAGGCGCGGGGCGACGATCTACGATCTGGTCCTGCCGGACTTGGCCGGCGAAGCCCTTGCAGCGGAGGTCGCCGCCCCGAGAACCTTCACCGTGATCCGCTCTCTGCTGGAAAAGAGCTCCGGAGCGATCCTGATGGTGGACGCGGCACTGGCGAGTGCCGGATCGCCCCAGCCGGACTTCTTCGCCCTAAAGCTCATGACCTATCTCGACGGAGTCCTCGCGGCCCGAAACGAGAACAAGTTGAGCACCCCGGTCGCCATCGTGCTCTCCAAGGCCGATTACTGCCCGGAGTGCTTCGACGACCCCCGGGGGTTCGCCCACACCAACCTGAACCGTTTGTGGAACCTCTGCGACACCCGCTTTGCGAATTTCGAGTTCTTCGCCACCAGCGTGGTCGGGGCCCTCGGGTACGTCACCGACGAGGACGACAACGTAATCCCCTACCCCCTGCACGCGGCCCCACGCGGGATCCTTGAACCGTTTGAATGGGTGCTTGGCAAGCTCTAGGCGGATAAGTCACCGCAGAGGGCACAGAGACCGCAGAGAAGGAAGAGAGTAAGCGTGCGTCCTGACACCGACGCCAACCCCGGTCTTTCCTAACCCCGACCGTGAGGGAGGGGCTTTTAGGGCGGATTCCAAAGAGAGCGGGAGGGAGAATCTACACACTGTCGAAACGGGATGCACTCTGCGGTTTCTGCGGCATGAATAATCCGGGCTAGTGGAACTGCGGATTGGAAACTGAGTATTTGAGATTGAAGATTGAAGATTGAAGTATTGAAGATTGAAGATTGAGGTCAGAGGTGCCGTGTAGCAGGCATCAGGTTACAGCCCGGAACCAGGCTCGGCCAACCGTGCGTGACCTAACGCGCGCCGGCACCAATCGACGATCCATAATCTACAATCGACAATCATCAACGGCGATCATGTCCACCACCACGCTGACCTGCGGCCAGGCGATCTTTACGTCCGTGCGGACTCCCATGGGCGAAGGCTATCGGATCATTGCCGCCAGCCGGACCATCCGCCCCGAGGAAAAGCAGACGATCACACGCTACTCACCTTCCCACGATGCGCTGTGCGTATCCGCGAGCGATGCAAGCGCCGCGGACCGGACTGTGGCTGGGGTTGCGTTTTATCCGCTCTCTTCCGAGCGGCTGTGCGTTGCCCTCACCGTTTGCGCCGGAACCGAGCACACCGGACGTGGTGGAAAACGGGTTTACACCCATAACGTGGTGTTCGCCCGCATCGACTTCCAGAAATGGGCGTATAACCCGTTCAACGTACTGCGGGCCATGATCCGCGCCGGCGTTACAACGCCACAGTTGAAACCCCCGCCCGTGCTGGAGGAGCTGCAACTTCTTCTCGACGTCTCGCCTGATGAGATGCGCAGTGCACTGTCCGCCGGTGCGAAAATGCTTTCTCGCACCTGCCTCAGCTCAGCCTTTCGCCGCTACGTCCTCCAGGGTCTTCTCGACGGCCGCAGTCTTGTCGTCAAGCTCGACGGCGGCTGGCTTGAATCAGCCGAGGCGTGGCTGATGGGAGTGCCCGGCCCGATGCGATGGGAACTCTCGTTCGGCGCGGGGCTCAAGTTCTCCGTCGGACGATGCCATCGTTTGCAGCTGGTCTCTGACCATACGCGAACAGTCAAGCGGCGCGTGGCCGGCCAGCCTCTCGAGTACGTCGACCCGACCATCAAGGATGAGCCGGCGGTGAGTTCGTCGGCTTGGCTGTCTCTTGTTGATCATCATTGGAGCAGCGGCGACATCGCCGCCTTGGCCGGCCGAACCTCGCGCCCGTTTGACGATACCAGCCCGCAGGCCCGCGAACGCATCGCCCGGCTCTACCGCTCGATGGACGCAATTCCCGGCATTGCCACGGACGAACTGCTCGCCCAAGTGCTGGACCGCCTCAATTCGGACCGCGACGGTAAGGGAACGCACAAATGCGGAATGCGGAATGCGGAATGCGGAATGCGGAATGTTGATCCGAACCGCGACCGTGAGGGAGCGGCCGAACCGAACCGCGACCGTGAGGGAGCGGCTGATCCGAACCGCGACCGTAAGGGAGCGACGGTAGCGTCACCCCTCGTGGGTGACGCAGAGCGAGAACTTCAAGGTGAGTTCCTAAGCGCTGTCCAGCGCGCCCTCACCGCCCGATTCGCAACCGCACCGTGGGTGGAGTCAGCCCCGCATTGGCCGACAATCGTCGCCATCCGGCGATCCGGCGGTAGCGTCGCCTCTGCGCCGAGACGCGACAGTAAGGGAGCGTGCAAACCGACCCGTGACCACGCGGGAGCGGCACCCGTCGACGCCGTCGCTTTCGCCGGCCCGCTCATCGAGCAACTACTCCGCACCGCGATGAAGGATGATCCCCTCGCCGCCGCCGAGGCGGCGTTGGATGTGGCGTCACTCCTCGTGGGTGACGACGTACCCGGCCATCTTCCCTCCGCCGCCCGCGACCCCGACCATCTTGCCCTGCTTGATGAAGTCCTCAACCGCCTCGCCGCCTCGGCTGAGCGAATCGCCGAGAACGACCGCGAACACCTCCTTGGGGTATGCGACCGCTGGCGGCAGGCAAGACCCCAAGCCTCCATCATCGAGGTGATTCGCCAGCGCACTTCCACAGTGGTCGTCGGACCCGCCGACCCAACCTCCTTGCCATCCTGACCCGAAGACCCGTAACACCCGACCGCTGAGAAGACAGGCGGGCATCCTTCCGCTACCATGTAGCCGTCCGCGACGGGCGGGCTACCGGGTTGCGTTTGAACGGACTAAACGACCGTGCGCGTCTACGCGCCATTCTTTCCGAGCCGGGAGCGCGAGCGACCGGCGCCCGACCCCGCGCTGGCGCTTGGGGCTCGGAGCAGTGGCGCAGCATTGCGCACGGTACCGGCACAACGAACATTTGCGGGGTTTGGAGGAAACACAGACTATGAACGAACAGTTAATTGAATGCGTTCCCAATTTCAGCGAGGGGAACGATATGTCAATTATCAAGCAGATCGCCGATCAGATAGAAACAGTGGACGGCGTCAAGCTGCTTGGCGTCGACCCCGGAAAGGACACAAACCGAACCGTGGTCACTTTCGTGGGGACGCCGGAGGAGGTAGTCGAAGCGGCGTTTCGGGCGGTGGAGAAGGCTTCGCAGCTCATCGACATGAGCAAGCACAGCGGCGAGCACCCGCGCTTCGGGGCGACCGACGTCTGTCCTTTAGTCCCGGTATCCAACATCACAATGCAGCAGACCGTCGTTTGGGCCCACGGCCTGGCCAAGAGGCTCGGCGAAGAACTGGGCATCACCGTCTACTGCTACGAAAACGCCGCGTTTACCGAGCAGCGTGGAAACCTGGCTAACGTACGCTCGGGAGAGTACGAAGGCCTCGAGGACAGGCTGAGCAGACCGGAGTGGAAGCCGGACTTCGGGCCGGCCGAGTTCAACGCCAAATCCGGCGCCACCGCGGTGGGAGCCAGGGATTTCCTGGTCGCCTACAACGTCAACCTGAACACCACCTCGACCCGCAGAGCCAACGCTATCGCCTTCGACGTCCGCGAGAAGGGCCGGGTCAAGACGGTCGACGGCACCCTGACCGGAAAACCCGTTCTTGATAACCGCGGAAAGCGGGTGTGGACTCCCGGCAGCCTGAAATGCGTGAAAGGCATCGGCTGGTTCATCGAGGAATACGGGATCGCCCAGATCTCCATGAACCTGACCAACATCAGCGTAACCCCGGTGCACGTAGCATTTGACGAGGTGTGCCGAAAAGCCCAGGCCCGTGGGGTTCGCGTGACCGGTTCGGAGCTGGTCGGGCTTATTCCGCTAAAGGCCATGCTCGATGCCGGAAAGTATTTCCTCAAGAAACAGCAACGCTCACTGGGAATCTGCGATTCGCAGATCATCAAGATCGCGGTGAAGTCGCTGGGACTTGACGAACTGTATCCGTTCAAGCCGGAAGAGAAGATCATCGAGTATGCGATCGCCGCGGACAAATCGACCAAGAAGCTCGTCGACCTGACCCTCACCGGCTTCGTTACGGAGACCGCGTCGGAGTCCCCCGCTCCGGGCGGCGGCTCCATCTCCGCCGCGGTCGGGGCGATGGGTGCGGCCCTTGCCGCGATGGTGGCCAATCTCTCCGCCCACAAGCGGGGGTGGGACGATCGCTGGGAGGAGTTCTCCGACTGGGCGGAAAAAGGCAAGGCCGGTCACGACGAGCTGCTCAGCCTCATCGACGAGGACACCGACGCCTTCAACAAGATCATGGCCGCCTTCGGGTTGCCACGAACCACCGACGCGGAAAAAGCCCGGCGCGATCAGGCCATCCAAGAGGCGACCAAGGGGGCCATCGAGGTCCCCTTCCGCGTGATGCAAAAGGCCTGTGAATCCATGGAGGTCGTCAAGGCCATGGCCGAGATCGGCAATCCGAACTCCGTCTCCGACGCCGGGGTCGGGGCGTTGTGTGCCCGATCGGCGGTCATGGGAGCGTTTCTCAATGTGAAGATCAACTCGGCTGAGGTGAAGGACCGCAGGTGGGTCGAAGACGTGCTCGCCAAGGGGAAGGCCATCCAGGAGAAGGCGATCGCTGCCGAGCGGGAGATTCTCGAGATCGTTAACCGCAAGATATAGGATCGCCATCGTCAACTGACGGCCCGAGTGGAACAGGCTTCCAGCCTCGCGGGTGTCTGGCGTGCAGCGGTTTTTTCCCGGAGGAACTTCTGAAAGTAGCCCAGCGTTGTAGTACTAAAACGCTGGGCTATTCTCGGCCGTCCCTACGGGACTACTTGTAGGCACGGATGGGGGGTTCAGGGCCGCAGTTCGCCTTTCGCGCGGAAGCCCCCCCCTGAACGGTTGCATTTCGCCTTTCTCTCGTGGGGACAATCCACCCGTAAGCCGAATCCGCCGGGTCGGAAAGTGACATCAGTTCGACACCATATACCGGCGCCAGAACCTCCGGGGTGATGACCAGCGCCGGCGGACCCGTCGCCACCTGCCGCCCGCCCTCGAGCAGCAAGACGTGCGAACAGAACCTGGCCGCCAGGTTGACGTCGTGAGTCACCACCACAACCGCCAGACGATCTGCATCCGCCCGCTTTCGCAGAATTTCGAAGATGCCGAGCTGGTACTGAATATCCAGTGAAGCGGTCGGCTCGTCCAGCAGTAGTAGATCAGGAGCCTGGGCGATCGCCGCCGCAAGATGAACCCGCTGGGCTTCGCCGCCCGAGAGCGTGGCGATGGGCCGATCGGCGAAGGCATCCGTCTTGGTCAGCTCCATCGCCCGATCCGCAAGCCGGTGATCCTCGGCTGACTCGAACAGACTGTACGATCGATGGGGGAATCGTCCCATGAGGATGATATCCCGCACACTCAGGTCCAAGTCGGAGGGCGGTTGTTGCGGCAGGAAGGCGATCCGCCGGGCACGACGCCGACCCGGCACCGTCAAGAGGTCCTGTCCGGCAAGTCGGATGCAGCCCGCGTGGGGCCTGAGCAGCCCGGCCATCAATCGCAGCAACGTGCTCTTGCCCGCTCCGTTGGGTCCGATGATCGCCCAACACTCGCCCGGGCGAACCGTTACGCTGACCGCCACAAGGAAATCGCAGCGCGGTAAGCTGCGGGAGGCAAAGATGGTCTTTGCTTCACCCGCGGTTGTGTACGCAAAACGCACGGCTTCAAGTTCGAGAGTGGGCGGCGGGTCAGCGGCCATCCGCCCCCTCCGGATGAAGAATCCGCGACACCCTCTCGATGATCTCGACGTAGCGCGGCGAAGGGATAAGGGCGTGATCGTCGGTAATAAAGTAGATCCGCCCCTGGGCGACGGCCGGTATGGGGCCAAGATGCTTCCACTGGCCGAGCAACCGTTGCCTCAGCTCGTCGGTCAACTCCAGTTCGGGCATCAGCTCGATGATAACCGCCGGTCGCTGAGCGAGAATGGCCTCGAGGCTCGTCTGCGGCCAGGGAATGTCCAGGTGCCCGAATATGTTCTTACCGCCGGCGATCTCCAGCATTTCGGTTAGGAACGTACCCTTGCCCGCGGTAAGAACGTTGGCGATCCGATCCGGCAGACGCTGAGCCGTAAGTAACACACGCGGCCTGGGTTTGCCGGCTACCCGCTTCCTGATCGCATCCAGCCGACCGCGAAAACGCTCGACAAGAACGGCTGCCTCACTGGCCCGTCCAAGCCTTCCGCCAAGCTCGACAACGCATGCCTCGATGTCCGCAAGCCGGTTCGTTTGGTCGAGGTAAACTGCAACGCCCAGTTGGCTGCATAGCTGCTCGAGTGACTCGCTACGTCCGCGAAGCACCACCAGGTCGGGTTTCAGGGTGGTGATCCTTTCCAGATCAGGATCAAACAACCCACCGACCCGCGGGCGATCCTTCAGCTCGGGGGGGAAGACGCAGAACTTGCTCACCCCCACAATCCGATCCCCGGCCCCGAGTGCACAGATGATCTCCGCCGAGTTGGGGGCGATGGTGATGATTCGTCGGGGAACCCCTGCAAGCGAGGCCCGGGGGGGCTCAAGAATGTAGCTTGCCTCCGCCGCTGCCTGCATGCACTTGCCTGACACCTGCAGCGGCTCAGCAAACACCGAGTCCGCGAAAACGGCAACCCCCACAAGCGTAGCGAACGCAGCAGCTATCCCTGCGTGCAGCGCACAAACAGCCGTTGGAGGGCAAAGATGATCTTTCCCATACCGCCCTCGCGGGTCGGCCCGGCTCAAAGTGGTGCGCCCAATCATAGTGAGCATCGTAACCACCCCGGACTCCCAAACCAGACCCGCCCATCGGGTCACGATCGCCGTAACTGCACCACCTGTCTTTTCACCCGTCAATAGCAGCCCAAAAATGACGGGAGTGGATGGGAATCGAACCCACCAGGGACGGCGCAAACCGCCCCTCAACGGCTTTGAAGGCCGCGGGACAGAAGCCGAAAGCGGCGATGGCACGGAATCCGTAAGTGGCGATGACACCACGACTTACGATGGTGCCGACGCCAAAGCTCACCACGCCGCCGATAGCGCGCTTACCGCTCTGCTTACCCATTTGGACCAAAACCGCCCCGATCTGGCAGCCGCGATCCGGGCGTTGCCCGACCTCCCTGAGTCTGTCCGGGCCGAGATCGGGCCCAAAGTGAAGGGGGCTAAGGACGGATGATCGCCGGCGACCAGGCCAAATCGGGCGGGGCGAGCCCACCCTTACCAAAGGGGGCAAAGGGCGACCGGGATACCCGGGGCCGCTTCAGGTCGGGGCATCAACTGGGCGGACCGGGCAACCCGTTCGCCCAGAGAGTCGCCCAGCTCCGCTCGATGATCCTCGAAGCCGTCACCGAGGATGACCTACGGGCTGTGATCCTCGCTTTGATAAAGCGCGCCAAAGACGGGGATATCTCAGCTATCCGTGAGCTGCTCGATCGCCTGGTGGGCAAGGCACCCAGCCCGGTGCTTTTGGACCTTCAAGAGCTGGAAGAACGTAAGCTGCGACTCGCAGAAGACCGCCAGGTCGCTGTGAGGTGGAAGACCTGAGCAACAAGAAACCGGCAACGGTGCCGGCAAGGATGAACTCGAATCGAAAGGAGTAATGTGATGCCGAATGAAACTGACTTGATGCCGTGGAGTGGCACGAATACCACCATCCCCCGGTCGATCGTCGATCGCCACGGCGGGATGCAGAGGCTCTACGCCGACTACGCCGACTATAACCCCGACATGCGAGCTGCCATGTGGGCGTACGAGACCGGCGAGGCCGAGCGGCTCGCCACCGCGACCGGAGGCTGGCAAGAGGGCATCGACACCCTCATGGCCTCTCGTCAAGGGATCCTGAACGACCCGAACACGCTGGCCATGTTCGCTTCTCTCGGTGAGATGGCCGGCGACGACTACAACGCGATCGGCGAAGCCGAGTTGTCGGGGTTGCAGCGCAATCTTGCGGGCGGGATAAACCGGGCTCAGACCGACCGTGCGGCGGCGATGCGTCGGGCGGGCATTTCGGGCTCGGGCATGGACATCGAGAACTCTTCGCTCTATGCGGCGATCGGCTCGGCGGGTTTGGCGAACGTGAACGCCTCGGTGGACATTGCGAACGAGGAGGCCCGGAGGGAGGCTACGACTCAGCTTGGTGCGTTCAGTCTTGAGCAGCAGGGCATGCTCGGGAACCTCGATTTTGCACTCGCCGGACTTCAGGCGAATGTGCCGACGTCCGGGTACGACCCGTTTGTTGGCCTGTCGCTCGACATGCAGTTCGACCAGCGGGACCTTGATAACGAGCGGCTCGACCGGGCGGAGGCGAGGGAGATCGCGGCGTACGAGGACCTCCAGGCGTCGCAGCCCTTTGCCTTTCTGGATGACCCGCTGAAAGGGTGGTTGAATGCGGGTACGGACATCTTCAATACCTTTTTCCCCCTTATCGGTACGGGTATTCCTCGCACGGTTCTTCCGTAGGAGACAGTCATGCCACCAAAACAATCAAGTAAGCCGCCGCCGCAGGTTCCGCCGCCGCCGCAGGTGTGCACGGCTTTGGAGTATTTGAGCTACGTGAAAGGGGTCACGGTAGCCGGTCGTGAGCTGGACGTTCTCGAAATGCGGACCCGCGACGCTGCGCTCGAGGTGGTTCGCGGGTATCTGTCGATTGCGGCGAAGCACATCGCCGGCCGCGAGGATGCGCTGGAGCAAGACGGTCCGCCCCCGGTTGGCAAGCCTTCGGAGAATTGATGATGGCCGAGGACATTCAGCCCGACGCCGAGATGGACCTGCCCGACGCCCTGCGTCGAGTGGCCAAGGGGCTCGTTCTGGACCTGCGGGCACTCGGCTTCCGCGACCAGCCGGCGGACTATGCCGAGATGTTGAAGGCGGAACGTCGGGCGGTCCAAAGCCTTCTGGACTCCGACGATCCGCGGCTGGCGATGGATGGGCTTCGCGTGGTTCGTGAGATCGAGAGCGAGCGTCGGAAGCTTGCTGAACTCGAGCTAGCGCACGCTAAGGCGGGGATGGAGGCTCTTGTGTTCCACCAGCTCAGCCGGTTGCGTATGCAGGGTGAGCAGCAGGGCGAGCAGGGTATGTCTTCTGAGAACGCAAGCGCCGGGATAGCCAGGATGATGACTGAGTTGGCGAAACAGGAGAAGCCCGAGGCTCCGGCTCCCAGCTCTGAGGCCGAGCCCGCTCCCGAGCCCGCTCCTTGACGGTAACACATGTGCCCAAGCTGCGGATCCGCCGCGTCCGGTGCGGGGACCGGTCGCCCGAGGGTCTTCGCCGGCGGCAGGAGGACGAGGCTCGTGCCTGGGCGGGCTTCCGGGCGGTTGCTGTCGTGATCCTGAACGACCGGGCCGGTGCCGAGCGGGTCGGCGAGCTGCTCGTGGAGGTGGTTGTCGGCCAGCGTCCGCTGAACGCGGTCGAGACTCGAGAGAGCTTCTTGGCGTGTATCGGGGCAGCTTGAGGTGGTAGGTAAACGGCTTGCGTGGGTCTGAATACCCAGGATCCGCCTACTCAAACACCGGCTGGAAGCCGCCGAAATCCTCCAGGTCCACGTCACTGTCGAAGTCGAAGTCGAACGCTTCGCAACCCTCGGGGCAGGGCCCGGCGGCGGGGCCGGTGAAGCATGACTCCCAGTTCGCGAAGTCAGTGAGGTCCACGGCCTGATCGCAGTCGTAGTCGCCGATGCCGAACTCGTAGGGGCCCATGTCGACGCGCTCGCACAGGACTCGGGCGTGACCGTCGAGGTCGGTTTCACCAGGTTCCGGCACGTAGCCTGGATCGCCGGTGTTGATGCAGGGTGACCCGGGTGAGAGACGCAGGTTATCGTCTTCGGTTCCTGGGACGTCATCAGGTCCGTCGGGGTCAACGAAGAGCGGATCGGCGTCGATGTTGCCCTCCCCTGGCCAACCGCCGTCAATGTCGGTATAGCTGAGAGAAGGGTTGCCGGAATCAGCTACCACTTCGTCTGGGGTATCGCCCCACAGGATGCAGTTGGTGATCCTCGGGTCGCTGTATTCGTTGTACATCCCGCCGCCGGAGGTATTCGCGGTGTTCGCAGTAAGCGTGCACGCTACAAGAGTCAGATCGCTATCAGGGCCGTTGTAGATTCCCGCACCTTCGTCGGCCGTGTTTCCGACGAGGATGCAGCCGGTTAGCGTAGGACTGCTGACGATGCTGTACATCCCGCCGCCCTTTTCTCCCGCCGAGTTGCCGATGAAAGCGCAGTTGGTCAGTGTCGGGCTGCTGTCGAAGGTGTTGTAGATTCCCCCGCCGTCTTGCGTCGCCGAGTTCCCAGCGAACATGCCGTTGATCAGGATCGGGTGGCTACCATGGTTGAGCATTCCCCCGCCGTCGCCCCCGGCCGAATTCCCGGTAAATGTGCAGTTGATCAGCGTTGGGCTGGAGCCGGCGGTGTTATACATCCCCGCTCCGTCGCCCGACAGGAAAGGCGCGGTGTTCGCGCTAAACGTACAGTTGATCAGCGTTGGGGTGGCACTGCCGGAGTTATACATCCCGGCGCCGTTCTGGAGCGAGCTTGATCCGTTGGCATTACCGCTGGTAATGGTGAAACCATCCAGGACGGCTGTTGCGTCCGTCGCGAAGGTGTAGACGACGTGGTAGCTGTTCTCCCCGTTGTTCTGGAAACCCGGGTCATCGTCGCCATTAAGATCACCACTGAGGACGGTTTCGTAAGCGACGACGTCGCGCTTACCCGGGTCGGGCGTACCGAACCCGGCGTACCCGCCCCTGATGGCCAGCCAGTCACGCAGCCGGAAGGTGGCTGTCCGGTCGCCGTCCGGTCCGGCCGGCGTATAGATGCCCTCCGCCACGCGGATCTCAGTGACCAAACCGCCGGAGTTCGCTGCGACGCCGAGTGCCGCTTGAAGATCGTTAAACCCGCTGGCCCAGGTCAGACCGTCGCCTCCCGGTCGCGCGTCAGCGTCGACGAACAACGGAAACTGGCATTCATCGGGTATGCCGTTTCCGTCCTCGTCCTGGGAAGTACCGTCAGCTATGTCGCATCCGTCGGGGACGTCGTTCTCGTTGCAGTCAGGCTCGCACTCGTCGGGCACGTCGTTTGCATTGCAGTCTTGACTGGTACCATCAGCGATGTCACAACGATCTGCGACGCCGTTATCATTGCAGTCGGGCTCGCACTCGTCCGGGATGCCGTTCGGTTGACAGTCATCGCTCGTTCCGTTGGCGATGTCGCATTCATCGGGAACATCATTGGTGTTACAATCGAAACTGCTCCCATCGTCGATGTCACACTCGTCCGGGATTCCGTTGGGCTGGCAGTCCGCGCTGGTCCCACTCGTGATGTCGCACTCGTCGGGGACCCAGTTGAGATTGCAGTCCTCGCTGGTACCATCGGTGATGTCACATTCGTCGGGGAAGCCGTTGGCGTTGCAATCCGCTTCGCACTCATCCGGGATTCCATTGGGTTGGCAGTCCAGGCTTGTGCCGTCGGTGATGTCGCAATCGTCTGGGATCGCGTTGCCGTTGCAATCCTCTTCGCACTCGTCCGGGATTCCATTGGGTTGGCAGTCCAGGCTCGCTCCGTCGGTGATGTCACACTCGTCCGGGATGCCGTTCGTGTTGCAGTCGGGGTCGCACTCGTCCGGGGACCCGTTCTCGTTGCAATCTTCGCTCGTCCCGTTCGCCACGTCCTCCGAGTCATGTGCACCGTTGCCGTTGCAGTCGCCGACGCGCAGGAAGTACACGTCCTGTTCGCCGTTGAAGGTGGCCGCGTAAGCGAGATTCCCGGTGACATTGTCTGAGATCATGTCGTAGTAGTCGCCGATCTTATCTTGCTGCGGCCAGCCGACGTGGCTGTCGAACACCGGGCTAACCGGTACGTTCTCCGCCCAGGTGAGGCCGCCATCGATGGAATACGTGTAGTGCAGCTCGCTGAACCGGTAGTGATCGGTGCTACGCGTGTCGTTCCAGACGGCGTCAATTCGCCCGTTCGGCGCAACCGACATCGTCCCGAACCACTGCCAGGCGCCGTTGTCCAGCGGGTCATCATTGACCCGAACCGGCGCGCTCCACGTCAGGCCACCGTCGATGCTGCGGGCAAACATGACGTCGAGGGGATCGTCGCCCGGAGGATTGACCGAGGCGAGCAAATATACATTGCCCCGATTAGGTCCATCGGAGTGATCGCACGCGATCCATGGCTGGCCCAGATACCCGCCTGGATTAGGGCCGCCGAAGGCACTGTACCTCCCGCCAAGGTCCACGTTGGCAAGAAAGTCGAAGACGGGGACGTCGTCGGGGTCTTGCGCGTTCGTGGACTCCCAAACGGGAGCCCCATCCGATACGGCCCGCCCTACCTTGTACACGGCTCCGTTTGGGTCTACGGTCATAGTTCCCCAGAGTCCTCCGACGTAGACCGACGGGGAGAAAGTTGAGCCGCCATCCGTCGATCGCGTCACGGATAGGGCACCGCAGTAGATGTTTCCCTCTCCGATCCCTCCCGTTCGATCGATCGCCATCCAGGCTTTGTCACCGCCGAAGGCTTGGACGGGCTCCCACCAGGACACGCCACCATCGACCGATTTGAAGAGTTGGCAGGTGAAATCGCTCTGGAGGCTGTAGTAATAGAAGTTCCGCTCAGCGTCGAAGTCGAGAACCGGATCGCTGCGGAAGACGCCGGGCTCGAGGACGCCGGGGAAGGTCCAGCTCTGTCCGGCGTCGTGGCTGTATGCCCAGCCGGCCTGGCGGAAGTTGGATGACACGTTGTCAAACTGTCGCCAACCGATGACGATCCTGCCGGGGTTTACCGGGTCGATGGCGATTGACGGCTCGTTGGCGGCATCGCCGACGATGTTGTCGCCCAGCTCGTCGACGTTGATCTGAACGCTCACGTACGGCCCGCGCGTCCAGCGAGTCCTACCGCGCTGCCCTCGCGGCGGCTGGGGCGGAGGGGGCATGTACGGATCGTCGGGCACCTCTCGGCGTTCGGTGGGTGCGGCGTTTGTGGACTGTCTCTTGCGGATTTCGGATCTCGGATTTGGGGCGTCGGATTGCGGAGTCCCGACTGGGGTTCTTGTGGTGCAATCCCCTCGGCGCACGGCGGCGTCATCGACGTGGACCACCGTCTGAGCCCTGGCGACGGACAGGCCAAGACCAAGAACCGATACGAGAGCTGCGAGCGTAGTTAGCTTTCTCGGGGACATGTTCCACTCCTTTCAAAACCTGCGTGCGGCCCGAATGGCCAGACGAACCGGTGACAAAACACAGTCTACCATCCTGGGCGGGTGCTCTGCAACCTAGCCAGCCGGTCGAACGAAGCCCGAGCCGGGGCCTGGCCTCACGCCCAAGACGGCACCGTGGACCGTCCGAAAGTGGTCGCAAGGCGGCCGCTGAACGCGGTCGAGACGCGGGAGAGCTTCCTGCGGTGTGTCGGGTCGGGGTAGGACTGCCAGAAGCCGCTGAAACTCGTCTGAGGGGCCTCAAGGAGGGAAACAGGTGCGTCTGGGACAGCACGCTTGTGCCCCACGTGACACGTAGTGTAGGCTGAGATAGGCTGTCAGCGGTGTTCGCTAGTAGGCCTTGGTTGCGACGATCACCTGCAGCGTTATTGTCTGAGAGGGCTACCCAGATCGTCGGAGTGAATCGGCATGAAGGTTGTCTACCTGGCAGGCCCGTACCGATCCGACACCGAGTACGGCGTGCACCGCCACATTCAGAACGCCGAGCGTTTGGCGCTTGAGGTGTGGCAGCTCGGCGCGGTATGCCTCTGTCCGCAAAAGAACACAGCCTACTTTGGTGGCGCCTTGCCTGATTCCGTCTGGCTTGAGGGCGACCTTGAGCTGTTGCGACGTTCCGACGCTGTCCTGGTGGTTCCCAACTCTGATGGCTCGGTGGGAACTGCGAACGAGATCGCTCTTGCGAGCAAGAGCGGCATTCCTGTCTTTCGCTCGCTAGATGAGGTGCGAGAGTGGATTTCCGCAATACGCTGACGCGTGGCTGGAGATACCTATGTCATGCCGGACCGATGGCACAGGTCCGGCGGTTGGGCGTTGTCATTGTCATCGCGGCGCTCTTGGCAGCAGGGCAAGGGTTATACGAGCTCTACAGCCCCGATGACAGCATCCCGGATTCGCTCGCCAAGATAAACGGGATGTGGCTGCTCGCGTGTGTCGTGACTGTTGCTGGCATCGTCGTCACGACCGAGTTCTTCTGGCTCTTTGTGATAGGACCTCGGGCCGCCAAGTCAGCATTGCAGGCGGCCCTCAAGATGACCGTTCGCTCATTAGATCTTGGACCTGAGGCGAATGCTCGGGTCACCGTATATGTTGCTGGATCCCATCGCGGCCCAGGGCCGCGGATGCTCTACCAAGAGTTCCCTTACGTGTATGCTCACTCCGAGGAACGGCGCTATGGGCTTGGGGCGACAGGCATCTCCGAGTCCGTGGGGATAGTGGGCAGGGTCTTTAGAATTCGCCCAGAACCGGGCGGACTCGCCACGTTTGTGCCGAACGACGATCCGACGACATTCGTTAAACTGTTGGTGGAAGACTGGGGGTTCTCGCAGGAAACCGCCCAGAAAGTTGATCGCGAGCGGGCCAGTTACATGGTTTTTTGCTTCTCACGCCCGGGGAGGCGTGGCAAGACGCCGTTGGAAGGCGTAGTATACTTTGACGCGAAGGGCGCTTCGTCTCAATTTGACGAGGGCATGATCGTCAGAGTAGTACGTGAGCAACTGGGCGTCATCGTTAGCTGTATCGCACAGTATTACGGCGTGAGGGAATAGTGATGAGTGACAAACCAGGGGGAAAGGACACCGCATCCTACCAGGGCACTGACACGGCCCCAAAGACGCTACGCGGTGGTGTCGTCGTGACGCACACTCAGACGAACTCGGGGCAACCAGTCATTAACGTCAAGGTCATTCCCGACACGACGCCTCCAGCAAAACCGCCAAAACCATAACACTGACGTAGCCCTGCGCCCGCCCTGGTCGCGGCAACCCTGTCCCGCTCTTCGCCCTTCTCGGCTACCATACCCCCGTGCTCCCCGCCATCGAAGAACTCGCAATCATCTGGCATGTGCCCCAGAAGTCCGCGTAAGCGTTCTCGTCTAGGCGATGGTTGTGAGCACAACGCGGGCTCTCGGGCCGTGCCGCTTTCAGGGAGAACGGCGAATGCACAATGTAAAACTCATGGACGAAGCGCGGACGCTTCTGAGCACAATGGAGCTTTCTCGTTACATCGGAAGGTCGCATACGTGCATTCGCAATTGGCGCAACCAAGGAATACTGCCACGGCCTTTAATAATCAATGGTCGCGCACATTGGGAACGCACAGACATCGACAAGTGGATGGATAAGCAAAAGCGACCTGAATCGCGGAAACTGACGGATGACCTGTAGACGGCTTCTTTCCTTGCGCAGGCAAGCGGCTGATTGCGTGGCCGTCTTTCGATATCTTCTAAAGCGCCAGTAGATACTGACAGCGTAGCCGTGGGGCCGGGTCGCGGCTCTGGGGCCTGTTTCCCGGCGGTCTCGCTGCCGCTGTGGCGATTTCGCGGGTCGGGTGGGCTGTGGGACCCCTCAGAGCGTCAGAGGCCACGGGAGGCGGTCTACGGCCGGATGCGGAAGGGCAAACTATACGAATGGGGAGGCAAACTATACGAACGGCTGGGCGTCCGTTGGGGGTCGCGGTCCTGCCGCGATCGAGCAGCCCCACCCCTTTGCCGGTTGCGACGCCCCACACTCGCCGTACGCGGCACAGAATCGACGCAACGCCCGATCTGGTACTCTGATACCCCGCGGAGCGTTCTGGGGTCTGGAGGACTTCCTGCCGGTCGACACGCGCACGCCGTGCGTAGTAGACTACCCCCGCGAAGACGGCGGGTCGCCACCACCGGCGAGAAGGCCCGTGGAGCGAAACGGCCAGCGTGACGATGGGGGCGTAGCGGTTTGCGGGGAGGCGCCACGTGCTGTTCATCAGCTACTCTCACGAGAACGAAGACTTCGTCAACCAGCTCATCGCACGGCTGCTGGAAGCTCGTGTATCCATCTGGTATGACCGCATCGGGATCAAGGTCGGCGAATCGCTCATCCAGAAGATACAAGGGGCGATCTCCGAAGCTGACTTCCTGGCGGTAATCCTCTCCAAGGCATCCGTTGCCTCTGCGTGGTGCCGAGAGGAGCTTGACGCGGGGCTACTGCGGCAACTCGAAGAGCGGCGTGTCGTCGTGCTGCCGCTCCTCATGGAAGAGTGCGAGATTCCGGTCTTTCTGCGGGGAAAGAAGTACGCCAACTTCAGGCAGGATTTCGATCACGGTTTCCAAGAACTGCGCGAAGCTATTGCCGCCGAGGCCGATCCGACTCTCGGCCGTAAGGATGACGATGAATACCAGACAGACTACGGGCTGGACTGGGACGTCCGTGACGGACGATTCGTCATGGAGATTCACGCCGTTAGCTTCTCGAAGAAGCAGCCATACTCCGTGATGACACGAATCCGAATCGTTGGCAACGACGTTGCCACGCGACGATACCGGCAATACAAGGATGCCGATCTCAAAGAGGGTGGTATGGCCTGCGTCGTAGCGTCATGTCAGGGGGCCTTTGACGTACCGGATGCACATTTGACCCTGCCCGACGATAAGCCCATGACGCTCGCAACCGGCATCGTCGACCCCAAGACACACACACGATTCGACGTGTCGTTCTGGGCGCGCCGCATTGGACAGGCAACGGGGACATCGGTGATTTACCATTTCGGGGCCATCTTCGGTGATATGTTCCGAGAACTCGTCGAGAACATGCCCCCGATGAATGCGGAGCAAAAGGCCAAGCTGGCCGAAATCCTTGCGAAGCCGCCGCAGTGACGGGCGGGCATCCCACAGGTCCGAAGGGCTCGCCATGAAAGAACTGCTACCGAAGCTGACCACCCTCATCGACGGCTTGGTTGCCGAGGGGAACGCCGTATTTGGTTCCGTCAAGATCGACTCGCGAAAGGAGCCGGCGTCCTCGAACCTGTTCTCCGGAATCGTCACTCGGTGGCGGTACCGGAACGTCGAACTGTTCGACGTGCAGGCCTGCGCCCGCTGGTCCTCTCGGTGCGCCCACTTGGCGGTCTTGCTTGAGCGGCACGCGGAGCCTTGGACCGCCGTCCTGAACGCTCAAATCAGGGGATCACAGGACATGCGTCGGCTTATCGGCACGCTCGAAGCCATAAGGCTTCAACTCGACGCTGGGCTGCTCGTGCGGTTGGAGAACCTGATCGCTGCTGACATCTTCGACGACTTGCTCGAACAAGCGGAGTACCTTCACAAGAAGGGTTTTCTTCTCGCCGCCGGCGTGCTCGCCCGAGCCGTCTTAGAGGAGCACTTGCGGCACTGGTGTGCTCACGTAGATTGCACCCCGGAAAAGCCCCGGCCAACGATCAACGACTACAACACGGCCCTCTATAAGGACCAACACCTGGACAAAATCACGATGAAGCATGTCGAAGCACTTGCCGCGATCGGTAATGATGCCGCCCATAACAAGCCGGACTTGCCGACCGATGACGTCACACGTCTTCTCCGCGACCTTCGCGAGTTTCTGGTCAAACACACGCCAAGCTAGTTTTACAGCAAGAGGAGGTCGGTTACTCTGCGCTAATCGGCTCGCCGCCGGCGTCGCCCCCTGACCGAGTCTCAGCGTGCGATGGTTGGGGCGAGGGTGGCGAATATGCCGCAGGGGGCGAGGACTGACCTTGGGTCAGATGATCTAAGGTCACAGGGGGAAGCTGCGAAGACCTTGTCGGTCAGTGTCCCCAGCGTGAAGCGTGCCAAGAAGGTCCTCGATTATGGAGGCTAAGTTGAATCGGGATCATCCGCTGGCGGAACATTGCTGATGTGCAGCGTGATCACGTGCCCGGCGTGCTGCAGCGTCGATTCACCAATAACGAGCTTCGGGGAACCGTCAGATTCGGCGTACTGAAGCGCGCGGAACGGCGGAGCGAGCTTCCTCACTAGGCGGATGTTGATCGCCACGTCTACCCACTTGATATCGATTGGCCCCTCATCGCTCTTCGTAAAGAACTTCCCGGCAGGAAAGCCGAAGGTCAACACCTTGTTAACATTTGGGCCATCGGGTTCGACATCTTTCAGGGCGCCCACCTCGGGCTGCGCCATGGCTTGCTGGACTAGCTGGCGAGCCGTCGCTGTTTGTCCACTCTGCTTCTCAAAGATGAGTTCTGTGTCGTATGGATTCTTCTGGAAGGCCTCTAGCAGCGCCGGCTCTAGCGGAACCTCTCGCCGCCCACGATGATCCCGCTGGAGGGTGATTGAGCGGAGATCCCAGCTCAGAAAGGTAAGCATGATCTTAACGTCGTTCATCCACGCGACGGCGTCGGACTCGCTGATATCGTCAACACGGCGGAGAAGAATGGCATGTTTCTCTGCCTTCTTGACCGCATGACTGGAGAAACCGCTTGACGAGACGGCGATCGTTATTGCGGCGCCGATGTCAGCCTGCTTTGTCGCGAGCTGTTCAATCCACTGTTTTCCCTGCGGACGTTTCCAGTTCCGGCACTCCACGGTGATGAGGACCGGGGTGGAACCGATCTGACACCGGATGGTCGCGTCGACCTCCGTCAGCTTCCCTGTGGAACGGTCTGGTACACGGTCCGGCGACTTTACGGTTGCGCCCTTCGGTCCAAGCCACTCCTCCAAGCGAGCGGCGAGCAGTTCAAAGTCTCTCCACCGGGGGGTTGGCGGTCGTCTGCGGGCCATGGAGCCCATCATTCCGCAGGATATCCGGCAGTCAAGCCGCACGGCCTAGCCCGTTGATAACGTCCCGGCTGGGACCTGCCAGCCCCCCGCGGTATACTGGCGGTGCTGGACGGGTGCCCGTCGCGTCCTTCCTCATGGGATCGCGAGTCGCGGCGTTGGGCGAGTTCGTCGCCAAGCTGAAGGCAGCGGACCCGGGCTGCGAGATTCGCCTGGCCGATCAGGGCGATTCGAGGTACGAGATTACGATGACGCCGAGCCCAGATAAAGGACGTCGACGTGGAGGTGGTGCGCAGTGAATGAGCATGACCAGACCGAAGCGGCTAAGGAGGAACGCTATCGCCGGGAACGGGACGCCTTGTATGAGGTGCTCAGATCGTCGATGGAAAGGCGTTTCGCGATAGCAGACCCAGGACATACGGACGTCGAAGAGTCACCAGGCTGGAGAGTCTTCCTGGTATTGGAACGTATGTTGGAGAGAGGGCGCAAAGAGGGCTATCCAGAATGCTGCATACGCCAGTATATCATCGACTTCGGCACATGGGACACCGGTTCCCTGGAATCTGGGCTTATGAAACATCGTCGTCGCGTGATTCATCCCGAGACCGGGCACATCATGTGCGACGAGTGTCTCGCCGAATTCGATGCAAGCGAGGATTACGACGTGGTGATGGATGGCATATGCTTCGGCCATGTGCGCAAGGTCGTGTGAAACGAATGAGCGTCTGGCTGATTTCACGAAGGGTTGGCCCAGGGGTAGGGGCCTGTTGCGATCTGGGGTGCTGGCCTTTCAAACCGTTGTGGAGGCTTTGCCAATTGGCAAGGTTTTGCCCAAGAATGAAAGCGTCGCCCGACCGTTGACGCGGCGGGGATGAAGCGAAGGCGGGCCCGCGGGGGTTGCTCTCGGGCGGGCGAAAGCGGTAGGATGCGGGGCGCCGGTCGGGGGTGAGCATTTTTTGGGAGCAAGAACCATGAAGCGATCAGTGTTTCTGCTGCTTCTCGGCTTGGCGGGCTGCGGAACGACTCTCACGAATGACGCAGTACCTATTGAAGACCCGGAGGCAGCGAGCGTAGTAGATCGTGAAAGCGCCTTACAAGCCTGCGTTGATGCGGGGTATGCTCGAACTACAGCAGAAGCGTACCACGCTCTGTTGGTGAGCATGTCCCGAACGTAGTTGAAAAAGAGCGGTTCTCCCCTGGAGCCGGCCACGGTGGTAGGCTCCGGGCAGTAAGCAGTCCCATACAAGGAGAAC
>SDBU01002580.1_pt1 | contig 23941 bp, 21 predicted proteins | sample 2277071 | NCBI WGS metagenome assembly SDBU01 (sample SAMN10397929, study PRJNA504765) | marine sediment metagenome | isolation source: marine sediment core GS08_GC12, 126 cmbsf | place: Arctic Ocean: Gakkel Ridge, Loki's castle | collected 2008
GTTTAACCCTTTCATATTTGCTGCATAGCAGCAAATATGAAATTTGTCAAAGTTTTCTTTGGTTACTTTCTTTTTCAAAAGAAAGTAACATTTATTTTCGTACTAAACAAAAAAATTCTTGACCTATGTTTATTTAACTGTTATATTTTAAAAAAAATATAAAAATTATAAGGAATTTAATATGCAAAGAGATATTGTTAAAGGCGCAATAAAAAGGAAAAAAGAAGGAGTATTTCCATCCAATATAGAATATACTCCTGAGATGGGTGAACAAATAGCTAAACATTTAGGTGTTGAGGTAAGCGAACTGCCGGACGCATTGAATCAGCATCTACGCGTAGCACCTCATAACGATACTGTTACGGAAGACCATAAGAATGGAATTCGGTATGACGATTTTGGAATCGGATGGGACCTTGTTATTACAGAAGGTTTCTATATAAGGCACCATCCTCTTGAAAACATCGAAAATTATAAAGACTATCAGTTTCCCGACCCAAACGAGCCGATGTTGATTGAGAAAGTTAGAGAGTCTGTAAAAAAATATAAAGAAAAATATTTTGTTTTATCAAATCACTCTTTTGTATTATGGGAAAGAGCTTATTGTTTAAGGAAGTTTGAGAATTTCCTGATGGATATGGTAGAAAACAGAAAATTTGCCGAGGAACTTCTGGACAGAATTACCGAATATCAGGTACAACTTGCAAAAAGGTATGTTGCCGAGGGAGTTGACGGAGGAATAACCGGTGATGACTGGGGACAGCAATCGGGATTAATATTTTCGCCTCGTTTGTGGCGGGAACTCATAAAACCCCGCATGGCAAAAATCTGGAAAGTTTATAAAGATGCAGGATTATCCGTTTTTCATCACTCCTGCGGTGATGTACGGGAGATTATCCCCGACCTTATCGAAATCGGTCTCGATGTACTCAACCCTGTTCAGCCGCAGGCTATGCCTATTGAAGAACTCTCGAGGAATTTTGCAAAAGACCTGTCTTTTTATGGAGGACTCAGTTTACAAAGGACTCTTCCGTTCGGGACAAAAAATGATGTTATCGAGGAGGTTGAAGAAACTGTGAAAGTTTTAGGTGCCGAGGGAGGATATATTATATCACCTGCTCATGAACTCACCAGTGATATTCCACTTGAAAATTTCGATGCTATGCTGGAAACAATTAGAAAATTTGAAGAATAAAGATTTATTTTATGCTGCCAGCGAAGGAATTAATGAACAAATAGAAAAGTTCCTTCATTTGTATTGTGATATTATGTAATTATGAAGATTAAATCTTTTTTTAAAATTATTCTGATAAATAATGATAAAAAGCACATTTATAACCGGAGGTACTTATGAACAAGAATAAAAAATATTTACTAATGCTTTTTACAACTTTTTTCCTGTTAGAACTTTCCGGTTTATTAGGATTACATGCAGGAAATGATGAAAAAGCAAAAATACAAAATTCATTTAAAAAGACAATTCTTGAGTTTGGTGCGGTTGGTGACGGCAAAACAGATGATACTGCGGCAATTCAGCGTGCAGTTAATTCCGGAATCGGAGATATTTATTTTCCTCGCGGAATCTATCGCATAACAAAATCCATTTTAATCGAACTCGACCGTGTCGGCCCGGTATCGGTAAGTGGAAACGGAACAGCAAAACTTATTATGGCAGGAGCAGGACCGGTTTTTAAATTTATTGGTACTCACGAAGGTACAGCTGCTCCAAGCAGTGTTAAAGATAATGTCTGGGAGCATCAGCGGATACCCCTTATAGATGGATTAGAAATTGTCGGTGAACATCCTGAAGCTGTCGGCGTTGAGGTGACCGGAACAATGAAGGCTACTTTTACCCGACTCCTCATCAGGCACACACTTTACGGAATACATTTGACAAAAAGAAACCGCAACGTCATAATCTCCGAATGCCATTTATATCAAAATCGCGGTATTGGAATATATCTCGACCGGGTTGACCTTCATCAGATTAATATTACAAACTGCCATATCAGTTACAATGGAATGGGTGGTATTGTTGTACGACCCGGAAACATACGAAATCTACAAATCACCGGTTGCGATATCGAGGGAAATATGAATGCGGAAGGACCGCCTTCTGCTAATTTACTGGTCGATAATTCGGAGGGAACTTTTGGTGAAGGAGCAATTGTCGGCTGTACTCTGCAACATACATATCTTGCTCCAAATTCTGCAAACATACGCTTTATCGGTCCGGCAGACGATGAAAAAATAAAAGTAAAAAATTTTTTAATTGCCGACAATGCATTGAGTGATGTCGCAGTGAATATTGAACTTAAGGGCACACGCGGTATCACGATAACAGGTAATACAATCTGGAAAGGATATTCGCGTGATATTTTAGTTGAAAACAGCTCGAACATAATTGTTGCTGACAATGTATTTGACCGTAATCCAAGTTATATGGCTTACGACAGCAAGCGCGGTTTGCTTTTCCGTAATTGTAACGACTGCATAGTAAACGGTAATATAATTAAAAATCCTTTGCATAAAAGCGGGGGAATAATTCTTGAGAACTGCAAGAGGTTTAACATTACGAATTGTTCACTATTCAATTGTGACGGTTGTGGAATCTTTCTCGATAATGTTGAGCACGTCCGTGTCTCGGATTGTATGGTTCTCGATTACAGGCAGGATGCTAAAGAGAAAATTTCTCTCAAACTTACGAAGGGTAAGAACAATATGATTGTTGATAATCTTTTTGATGGAAAGGTCGAAATTGCCCCGGGAGCGGGTCAGAGTGAGAATAATTACTCCAGTAAATGAATTTTTCATAAAAAAATACAATTTTTATTTTAGTAGATGTTTCTTTAAAAGCAGATATTCCTGTTTGTGCATACTGATATGGTTTGAGTTTTTATAAAGCAATTGATATAAGATACTTTAATCAGAAATAAGGTTAATGCAATAAAAATTTATGAATTATTCAGGTATGATGCAACGGCAAAAAGTCTGAAATCTAATATTTTGAACAGAAAAGAATTTGATAAATCAAATTCATACATTTTTAAGATTATTATTTTCAACCAATTACTTTTTACTGCTGCATCAGATATAATAACAATCACATTATTGTAAACATAAATTGTGTAAAAAAGCTGTCTTCTTTTGCATTTCGCCCGATTTTTTGTTTGTCTATGTTGAAAAAATCTTTCAGAACATCGACAGTATCTATCATACCTTCTTCACTATAAAGAGTTTCAGAAATTTTTCCGCCGGATAGATTTCCGCTGAAATTGAATTGGTTAGCAGTCAGTGTCAAAAAAATAAAGAGTACAATTCCCATAGCTGCCTGATAAACCGGGATTCTGTATTTTAGAATGCCGAGAATAAATTCCCGGACACCGCCTTCTGTATGTGGTCGGTTTTGTTTTTTCTTTTTCATTTTTGACACTGCAATATGATAGATTTCCGGAGCAGGAATTAAACCGGAATGCGATGGCACTGTCATATTATTTTTAATTTTGCTTACAGTATTTTGGAAAGCATTACACTTTTGGCAGGATTTAACATGTTCATTCAATAACTTACTTTCACTATCTGTTACTTCGTTCAAATCTCTTCTGATTATTAAATCTTCAATATCCGAACAATTTAAATTATTATTTGTCTTTTTCATCATTGGATGCCTCAGTTTATTTTGTTTCGAATTCTTTTAATGTTAAGGCAAGCTTTTTTGTTGCATAAAAAAGCCGGGATTTAACGGTTCCTTCAGGGCAATTTACTATTTTGCTTATTTCTTTTATACAAAAATTTTCCTGATAACGCAATAAAAAAACAGTCTTTTGTTCTTCATTAATATTTTCCAGTTCTTTAAACAGGATACTTTTAAAATCCTTCCGGTCAATTTTTTTTTCGATAGTGTGTTCTTCGATGCTGCTGTCAAGTGAAACCTTATCTATGTCCTCAACATTCCTTGTATTTTTTCTTATGCTGCGCCGTCTATATTCACTTTTGCACATATTATTAGCAACGGTATATATCCAGGTTGAAAAACATCTTTCTATTTGAAATAAATGAGGTTTCTCAACAATCTTTAAAAAGATATCCTGAAGAAAATCCTGGGCAATATCTTCATTTCTTCCTAACATTCGATAAAAATAATATAACAGCCGTTTGTTGTAACGGCTGTATAATTCGTTAAAAGCTAAAACTTCTCTTTGCTCAATCAGGTGCATCAATTGTTCATCAGAGCAGTCTTTATATTGTTCAGTGCAGTCTTTCATATTAAAGCCGATTTAACGAATTAGTTGCTGCTAAAATATTCTTCCAATTGTTTTGTTTTTTGAGGTGAAACAGCAGCAAGTTCCAGCGTAAATGTTTTGAAATAATCAGCCTTACTGTTCTCTCCGCTCGCTTTATAATGGTCATATAACATTAGAAATGAAGCTATATAATTCTGATTCAATCTTTTAATAGTTTTTGTATAGATATCAGTTTCATTGTACCAATCATATTTTAAATAGTCAAGCCTGAATTTTTTTTCAACATTTTTTCTGAGTAAAGCTACATTATCAAATCTTTTTGTACTATATTTATGAGCTAAACCGACTATGTAAATGTTATCTTTAAGGGATTCTATAGCGTTTTTATATACGGTTAAAGCAAAGTATATGGGAATTTCCGGATTATTTTTTACTATAGCATTACAAAGTCCCGGAACAAAACTTTCATTTTTCCCTTTAGGTAATTTGCTTGCATCTATTTTAATATTTTTCTCGTTCAATTTTAGTTCAAGATAACTGTTTATCCTGGCAAGGCTGATATTCAAAACGGTCACATCTTCACGAATTCCCTTAGCACTCTGAAGCAGCCAGCAGGAGTAAGTATCCAAATCACCGTTTGTAAATAAAATAGCATTTTTCTCTGTTGACATCAGAACATTGTAATGATATTCGAGACAACCGGGTGCAATATCTCTGCTCTTATATACTTTACTGCAAAATTCTTTCGACTTCTTAATATCACCATTTACTTCATAATATACAACAAAATCCATCATAATTTCCGTATCGTCAGGATTTAGATTATATGCCTTTTCAAGTAACGAAATATCTTTATCAATCCAGTTTTGATTATTTTGATATTTCAAATGATAATATAAATAAGAATCCGGGATTTCCCGTTCTATTTCCTGAAAAAGATTATCTTTAACTTTTTTTAAATCTTTATCTTTACCAAATGGCGGGCTTGCATAGCGAACTGCGAGATAATAATTATTCCAGGCTTCAATATTTTTTGAGTCTTTGTCTAATTCTTTTTTCCAAAGTTCAGCCTGCTTGCTGTACCATTCTGAGGGCATCATCACTTTACGCAGCCGATATACTTTTTCGGGCTTTGTTGATTCTGATTGTACTGTAATTGGTATATAAATGGAAATTAAAAAAATGATAAAGATATGCTTGGAAAAAATTTTTCTTAAAACTTTCATAATTAAATCCTTTAAATTATTGGTTAAAACATGACCTGCAAAATTTATGAATTGAAAAAATTAACATTTAACTTATAATACACTCAACTTTAGAGAAGGTTCATTTTTTTATTAAAAATTCAGTAAAATACTATAACAAAAAATCCTTTTGTTTTATAAAAAAAATTAATATATTTGTTATTTAAATTACTAAATGTTTAAATCAAATGAGGCAATAAAAAATTGGAAGTTAAGGTTTCAGATATTAGAAGTTGTGAAAAGAGTCTTGAAATTAAAGTTCCTTATTCGGAAACATTAGATGAAGAGAAGTCCGTTTTAGAATATTATCGGAAAGAAGCAAAAGTAGAAGGCTTCAGAAAAGGTAAAGCTCCGGTTTTCTTGATAAAAAAAATATATGGAAAAAGAATAGAAGATTTATTACTCGATAGATTAATAAATAAACATTACGGTGAAGCAATAAAAAAAGAAAAAGTTCATCCCATCAACGAAGCCAACATTACCAGTGTTAAGTATGATAAAGATGAAGGTTTAGTGTTCGTTGCAGTTATCGAAGTTAAGCCTGTTTTTGAACTGGCAGAGCTTGATGGGATAAGGGTTAATAAGGAGATTAGAAATATTTCAGAAACAGAAATTGATGTAGAAATTGAAAGATTGCGGTATCAGTTAGGAGTTAAGGAAAATGTTAAAGACGGAGCCGAAAAAGGGCATTTTTTACTCGTGGATATACAGGAGGTTGATCCCAAAACAAACCTTCCATTAATCGGGAAGAGCTTTAAAGATAGATATTTTAGAATTGGTGATAATGTTTTTGGTGATAATACTGATGAACAATTGTTCGGTCTTAAAACCGGGGATAAAAAAATCATTACGAGAGAAATTCCAAAAGGAATAACTGAGCAGAGTGAACAGAATAAAATGGAGAGTTTGTCTATTTCTGTTAAAAATATAGAAAATATAATCCTTCCCAATTTAGATGATGAATTCGCTAAAGACGTTAATGAAAAATTTAAAAATATGGAAGATTTAAAAAATCACGTAAAAAATTCACTCAAAGTAAGAGCTGAGTTAGAATCTAATCAAAATGTCAGAAAACTGGTTGAAATTGAAATCGTGAGAAGACATGATTTTGATGTTCCAAACAGTATGATGGAAGGCATTCTTAACCAAATGATTCAAAATTCTAAAAAAGAGGGCATTCAGAATGTTGATGAGGAATTTTTAAGAACTTCCTATCATGGTGAAGCCGTTAAAATTATTAAATGGTTTTGGATTAAAGAAAGATTACTTAAAGAAAATAAAGTAATAGTCGAAGACAGCGAAATAGAAGAAAGAATAAACAAATATACTAAAATTGATGGAATCGACTCTGAAAAAGCCAGGGCTGCTTTCAGAACAAAACAAGCAAGAGAAAAAATTAAAGAGGAAATGGTTACTGATAAACTCTTTAATATCATATTGAAAAAAGTTAAGATTGAAAATATTAATGTTTAAAAGAATAAAAGACTAACCGCAGAGGAGTGGAGACACAGAGAAAAATATTATATATTATAAATAACTTTAAAAAATTCTCTGCGTCTCTGCGGTTTTAAAATTTAGGAGAGAAAAATGAATTTAGTTCCCATTGTAATTGAACAAACAGGAAGAGGAGAGCGTGCCTATGATATATATTCCCGTTTGTTAAAAGAGCGGATAGTATTTTTAGGAGTACCTATAGAAGACTCGATAGCAAGTCTGATAATTGCCCAGATGTTATTTTTGGAGGCGGAAGATCCGGAAAAAGACATTTTTTTGTATATTAATTCACCAGGGGGCAATGTGTCATCGGGGCTTGCAATTTATGATACGATACAGTATATTAAACCGGATGTCGCAACTATATGTATGGGTCAGGCAGCCAGTATGGGAGCAGTTCTTCTCACATCAGGTGCAAAAGGCAAACGTTCATCTCTCCCTCATGCCAGGATTATGATTCACCAACCGTGGGGAGGGCTTCAGGGGCAGGTTACCGACATCGAAATTCATACTAAAGAACTGCTGACATTAAGAGAAACGTTAAATGAAATTCTCGCAAATCATACCGGTCAAACAGTTGAAAAAATAGCCAAAGACACCGACCGAAACTTTTTTATGTCGCCTGAAATGTCAAAGGAATATGGCATTATAGATGAAGTTATCTTTAAAAAGAAAACTTTAGAAGAAAAAAAATGAACCGAGAGGCAAGATATGAATAAAAATAATCCTTCACAAAAGGGATTATTCTGTTCTTTTTGTGGCAGATCTTCCGAAGAAACAAACTGTATCATTTCAGGACCTGATGTTTATATCTGCGACCAATGTGTTTCGAGTGCAAAAGAACTCATTAAAAAAAAATACGAACCCGGTTCTCTATCGAAAAAAAAATTTTCTACCCCTGCTCTTATTAAAAAAAGGCTTGATTCTTACGTAATTGGACAGGACAAGGCAAAAAAAATTCTATCTGTTGCTGTTTATAATCATTATAAAAGAATAGATTCTAATATATTGATAGATGATGATGTCGAGATAGAAAAAAGCAACATTCTTTTGATAGGTCCTACAGGTACCGGCAAAACGCTCCTCGCGAAAACACTTGCAAAGTTTCTTCAGGTTCCATTTTCTATATCGGATGCAACAACTCTAACAGAAGCGGGATATGTCGGGGAAGATGTGGAGAATATACTTGTACGCCTTCTTCAAGTTGCAGATTATGACCTGAAAAAAGCTGAGAAAGGTATTATCTACATCGATGAATTTGATAAGATAGCAAGGAAAGATGCGAATGTATCCATAACAAGAGACGTTTCCGGAGAGGGTGTTCAGCAGGCAATTTTAAAAATATTAGAGGGTACGATTTCGAGCATACCACCCAAAGGAGGCAGAAAACATCCGGAACAGAATTTAATAAATATAAATACTAAAAATATTCTTTTTATTGTCGGTGGAACATTCGAAGGACTCGATGAAATTATACTAAAGAGAATCGGACAAGGCTCTATAGGATTCAAGGCAGCTTCAAAATCAAAAAAACAATTTGAAATAGGTAGTGTTTTAGAATTAGCTCAGCCGGAAGATTTGTTAAAATTCGGACTTATTCCTGAAATTGTCGGAAGACTGCCTGTCCTGTCTTCACTGCATGAGTTGGATAAAAAAGCTCTTTTAGACATTCTATCTAAACCAAAAAATGCAGTATTAAAGCAATACCAAAAGCTTTTCGAGCTTGAAGGTATCAAATTGAAATTTTCAAACAATGCACTTGATGAAATAACCGATATTACAATGAAAAAGAAAATTGGTGCACGAGGTCTCAGGTCGGTCATTGAGGAACTTATGCTCGATATTATGTTTAAAATTCCTTCAATGAAAGGTGTTAAAGAATGTATCATTAATAAAAATGTCGTGAAAAATAAGGCGGAACCTACTTTTGTTTTTAAAAATATTAAAAAAGGTGCTTAATTAAATTTACGATTTGACATATAGCTATTAACTTTTAGTAATTTGACATTCGTAAATCGTCATTCATAAATCGTAAATTATTAGTAATGCATATCGAGAAAGTTGAATTTCTGAAAAGCGTTTACAATATTTCTCACTTACCGGAAAAGTCACTACCTTCTGTTGCGTTTGCAGGGAGGTCTAATGTTGGAAAATCTTCACTGATAAACCACATTTTAAAGAGAAAAGATATAGCAAGAGTCAGCTCAAAACCGGGAAAGACTATTTGCCTTAACTATTTTGTTGTTAATAATAAATATTATTTTATTGATTTACCCGGATACGGATATTCGAAGGTATCCAAAAAGATGAGAAATGACTGGAAATTCCTTATTGAAGATTTTATCCGGAATAATGACCGGCTTAATTGTATAGTAGTTATAATCGATATAAGAATAGGAATTGATAATAAAGATAAGATAATGATAGATTGGTTGTCGGAACTTAAGATACCATTCATAATCGCAGCCACAAAATCTGATAAACTTTCAAACTTGAATATCAATAAAAACATAAATATGATAAGAAAGAACATAATAGATAAAATACCCTTAATCCCGTTTTCTTCAAAGAATGACCGATGGACTTCTACCCTTACGGGAGAAATTTATAAATATCTTTCAAGTTCTTGATATTTATGTAAAATTGTTGTTAAAATTAACAGGAAATGACTTATTTCCGGTTTGAAATCAAAAAAAAATTGGAGGGAATATGGAAGAAACGAAAATATTACTTTCAGAAAAGGAAATGCCGCAGCAGTGGTATAATATTAACCCTGATCTTCCTGTACCGTTACCGCCGGCGATAAATCCCGGTACAGGTGAACCGTTGGGTCCTGCAGACCTTGCACCAATCTTTCCTATGGAATTAATAAAGCAGGAAGTCAGCCAGGAGAGATGGATTGATATACCTGATGAAATATTGAGAATTTTAGCATTGTGGCGTCCGTCTCCCTTATTTCGAGCACACAGACTCGAAAAAGAATTGGGAACACCGGCAAGAATTTATTATAAAAACGAAAGTTTCAGTCCCCCGGGAAGCCATAAACCGAATACGGCAGTCGCTCAAGCATACTATAACAAACAAGAGGGAGTTACCAGGATATGCACAGAGACCGGTGCAGGGCAGTGGGGCAGTGCTCTTGCTTTTGCATGTAACATTTTCGGCTTGAAATGTACAGTTTATATGGTTCGTATCAGTTATGAACAAAAACCATACAGAAAAATGTTGATGCAGACATGGGGCGCCGATGTTCATCCGTCACCGACCAATTTAACCAAATCCGGTCAGGCTATGTTAGAAAAGGATAAAGATTCTCCGGGAAGTTTAGGCATGGCGATTTCGGAAGCGGTTGAAGATGCTGCAACTCATGACGATGCCAAGTATTCTTTAGGAAGTGTGTTAAATCACGTATTATTACACCAAACCATCGTTGGTCTTGAGCTGAAAAAACAGCTTGAATTGGCTGGAGAAAAACCGGATATTCTTATAGGGTGTGTTGGCGGAGGTTCAAACTTTGCAGGTCAATGTTTTCCATTTGTGAAAGATAAAATTGACGGTAAAGATATAGAAATTATTGCCTGTGAGCCAAAAGCCTGTCCAACTCTTTCACGCGGATTATATCGCTATGATTTCGGAGATACTGCGGGTTTGACTCCTTTGTTGAAAATGCACACGCTCGGACATAACTTTGTTCCGAAGCCAATTCATGCAGGGGGACTTAGATATCATGGGGGTGCTCCACAGCTATGTCTGCTTGTTGATAAAGGAATTATCCATGCTCAATCTTATCATCAAAATGAAGTTTTTGAAGCAGCTATTAAATTCGCACGTTCAGAAGGCAGTCTTTGTGCTCCGGAAACCGCACATGCTATTAAAGGTGCAATAGATGAAGCACTGAAATGTAAAGAAACAGGTGAAGAAAAATGTATTGTTATAGCATACAGCGGACATGGTTTCTTTGACCTCGCAGCTTATGAAAAATATCTTGAAAATCAACTTGAAGATTACGAATATCCCGAAGAATTAATTAAACAAGCATTATCCGAACTACCTGATATGAAAACCGGTTAGAAATAATGCTTTTTTTGAAGGAATTAAAGGCACCCCAAAAACATAATTACAATATTGTCCGCTGTGGCTTACCTGCTGCAGCGGACAATATATTTATAGCTCTTTTAGAAAATTATATTGATGAAAGCTTTAATAATTCAAACTGCATTTATAGGGGACGTAACTTTAACCTTACCTCTTGTTGAATTTATAAAAAATATACCGGAAATCGAATCCATAGATTATCTTGCTGTGCCGGATGTTTACAATATACTGGAATTAAATCCGAATATTCGTAAAGTTATACTCTACGATAAAAAAAAAGAAGATAAAGGTCTGATAAATCTATTTGGATTAATTAAAAAATTAAAAAAAGAAAAATACGATATTGCTTACGTTCCTCATCGTTCTCTTCGGAGTGCAATTATTCCATATTTAGCAGGAATTAAAACGAGAATTGGATTTGATACCAGCGCCGCTCCTTTTTTCTTTACCCAAAAAATTCTATATAATAAAGAAATTCACGAGATTGAAAGAATTTTATCATTGCTTTCAGATTTATTTTATAACGGTAAACTTTCTATTGAAAAGAAACCCAAAATTTATTATAATGATGACGATATAGATTATGTTAACCGTTTCTTCCGGTTAAATAAAATTAGTGATAATGAAAGACTTGTAGGGATTTCACCCGGCTCCCGCTGGGCTACAAAAAGATGGATAAAAGAGGGATTTGCCGGGTTAATCAAATATCTTAAAGAAAAAAAGGATGTAACGACAATAATATTTGGCAGTAAAACAGATTTACAATTATGTAAAGAAGTAAATCATTTATCCGAATCAACTGCAGTAAATACTGCCGGAATTTTCACACCTCGACAATCAGTAATTGCAATGGGGAAAACAAGGGTTGTTGTAACCAATGACAGTGGTGCAGTTCACCTGGCTGTTTCAGGAAATGCAAAAGTTATTGCAATTTTCGGTGCGACTGCTCCTAAATTCGGATTTTATCCGTATGGTGATGGACATAAGATTATTGAAAAAGATTTAGAATGCAGACCCTGTAAAATTCATGGGGGTGAAAAATGCAGGCAAAAACATTTCAGATGTATGAAGGATATTACTTCGGAAGAAGTGTTTGAAGAAGTGTGTAAATTTATTTAATCTTGCTATATTGTAAAGTTTTCTAAAATAATAATTTATTAATTGTTAGAAATCATACTATTTATGATATGCAGTGGTAATAATGAATATAATTAAAATAACCGATAAAGATAAAATTGAAGCAACAATCAAAGAAATTTTTGAGGATGTGAAAAAAGGTGCTGTTTTTTGTTATCCGACTGATACTGTTTATGGACTTGGTTCAGGTGTTTATAATATAAATTCAATAGAAAAAATATACAGGTTAAAGAATAGAGAAAAAAAACATCCCTTCTCTATAATGATAGGTAATATTTTGGAACTGAAAGAACTTGTTTCAGAGGTATCCGAGCCTGCTTGTATCCTTATTGAAAAATTTTGGCCCGGTGCTCTTACGATCATTTTCAACGCTTCTGAAAAAGTCAAAAAAAAAATGCTTAGGAAAAGAAATACAGTCGGTATAAGATTCCCTGATAACAAAATATGTGGATTTTTGGTTAAATACTCAGGATTGCCGATTATTACGACAAGTGCTAATCTCTCCGGTAAAAAAGCACCAAAATCCATAGAAGAAATATCGCAGGAAATAAAAAATAATTGTGATATTATAATAGACAATGGTGAAATTCAATCACAAGGTGAATCAACAATTATCGATGTCACTCAACCCCTTCCTATGGTTATTAGAGAAGGAGCAATACCCGTAGAAAAAATTAAGCAATACATTAATATAGTTAAGAGTTGGGAGTTAGGAGTGAAGAGTTAAAAATAATTCGTTCTTTTTCTTAATTCTTAACTCTTAACTACATTACTACATTACTACATTACTGCATTATTATGAAAGATAGAAAATTAAGAGTGCTGTTCGTATGCACTGGAAATATATGCCGCAGTCCAACGGCTGAAGGGATTCTTAAAAATTTAGTCTCGAAAAAATTTAATAATAAATTCGATATCAGCTCTGCCGGCGTGAATACGTATGGCGGAATGAAAGCTTCAGCCTATGCTGTAGAGGTTTCCAAAAAAAATAATATAGACATCAGCTCACATTTGTCAAGTCAAATTAATGAAAAAATGGTTTCCGATAATGATTTGATTTTTGTGATGGCTCAGGAACATTTGGATTTTTTTAAATATCATTTTACTAAATATATAGATAAAGTATATTTATTAAAAAAATTTGAAAATCCCAATTGTGGGAATGTTGATATAATTGATCCCATCGGCGGTTCTATCCAAAATTATGAAAAAATATTTTATGAAATCGAAAACGAAATCGAAAGGGTTTTCCCAAAGTTGATTAAAATTATAGAAGATAATGAATAATATTCTTATCACAAGGACAGATAAACTGGGAGATGTAATTCTTTCGTTTCCGGTTGTTTCAGCTCTCCGGAAAAAATATCCAGCTGCACAAATTTGGTTCCTGGCAAGAAATTATACTAAAAATATTCTTGAATGTAATCCTCTTTTAGATGGAATTATATTAATAGATAAGCCCGATAATAAAAAAAAGAACTATATTTCTCTAATTAGAGAAATAAAAAAAAGGAAATTTGATGCAGTCGCTATTCTTTATCCGGACCTGAAGGCTGCTTTGACGACATTTATAGCAAGAATACCTGAGAGAATCGGCATTGGGTACAGATGGTATTCTATACTTTTTAATAAAAGAATATATGAACACCGAAAGTATTGTCTTAAGCATGAGATTGAATATAACCTCGGATTACTAAAACCTTTAGGTATAGAAGAAAAGGATGTCGAGTTTGATATAATAATTCCGGAAAAGGAAAAAAACGAAATTGATGAGCTTTTGAAAAAGAAAGGTATTTATGAAAAAGACATTTTAATAATAATTCACCCCGGTTCAAAGGGTTCGGCTATGGATTACAGCCCGCTCAGGTTTTCAGATTTAATTGATATAATTTTATCAAAAACCGACGCAAAAGTTATTATTTCGGGAACTAAATCGGAGGAAATTTTATTAAATACAATTATCGATAGATGTCAAAAAAAACCGATAAGACTTCCTGATGAACTGACATTAAAAGAATTGGCTGTCCTATTAAGCAGAGCAAGTCTGTTTATATCAAACAGCACCGGACCTTTACATCTTGCGGCTGCTTTAGGGACAGAGGTAATTGGAATTTATCCGGGAATAATTCCATTATGTCCGAAAAGATGGGGACCATACGGCAGAGATGATTCTGTCATAATACCCGTTATCCCAAACGATATTAAAAAAAATAAAAAGAATTATGCGAAATATAAATTTATGGATTTAATTAAACCCGAAGATATCTTTAAACTTGTAGAAGAGAAAATTTATAAATTATAAAATTGAATGGGAAAATTATTTTTTTCATATAATCTTAAAAATAATTTCAAAAACAGCGGTAGGATTATGAAATCTATGTATAAAAAAGTTATTACCGTATTAATATCGATATACTTGATAATTGGCTTTTCAAAAGGAAGTCTTACTTTTGGGCAAAGCGGTAACAGTGATATTATTAGAAGTGATACGACAGGTTATGTTTACATAAATATAGACACTATCGAGGTTAAAAATAACGCTTTTAAAGTGGGGGAAAAACTAACATTTTCAATTGATTATGGTCCTATTAATGCAGGCATGGCAACAATATCGCTAACCGACACGGTTAATTACAGAAACCGAAAATGTTACAAAATTGTTTCCGAAGCATTCTCGAGCAAATCTTTTTCAATGTTTTTTAAAGTCGAAGATAAGGTGGAATCTCTAATGGACTCACGGGGGATTTTCTCATGGAGGATTGATAAAAATATAAATGAAGGAAGGTATCATAGAAATGAAACTTATGAATTAGATTACTTAAACAATGTTGCATATTCTAAAAACGACAGTGTAAAATTAACTCATATTGTTCAAGATGCTCTTTCTTCGCTTTTTTATATTAGAACACAACCGCTTAAAATTGGTACATCATTTATGTTACCTCATTTTGATAATGGTAAATTTTATGAACTGGAAATCAGAATAGTAAAAAGAGAAAAAATTAAAGTAAAGGCGGGAATTTTTGATACAATTCTTGTTGAACCATTGCTGTCGAGTGTCGGTGTGTTCAAACATGGAGGACATATTAAGGTCTGGCTTACGAATGATGAAAAGAAGATGCCTGTCAAAATGACTACTAAAATTAAATTAGGATCTATCGGTCTGGGAGAAATTGGCAGCAACCTTGTTAAATATGAAGGAGTAGATTAGGAAGTACGATTTACGAATGACGAAGTACGAATTATGATAGATGGTTTACAAGTTATAAATAACAAATAACTAAAAGCTAATAGCCAATAGCCAATAGCTAATTTAATTAAAAATGTTTGAAAATATAATAGGTCAGGAAAAAATAAAGAAATTTTTCTCAAGTGCAATCAGAAATGATAAATTAAGCCATGCATACTTGTTTTATGGTTTAGAAGGCACTGGAAAAGATGCTTTGGCATTTGAAATTGCAAAATGTTTAAATTGTCAAAATTTCAATGATAAACCCTGCAATGAATGTAGAATCTGTACAAAAATAAACAAGATGGAACATCCTGATGTAGATTTTATTATGCCTGTTTTTTTTAAAAAATCGGATAAAAAAGATCTTGAACAAATTGCTGAAGAGATATTTCTGAAAAAGAGGGAAAAATGTAAATCACCTTATAAAAGAGTAACATTTGAAGGCAATACATCAATTTCAATAGATACTGTCAGAGAAATAAAAAGAACTTCCGTTTATAAACCTTTCGAAGGCAAAAAGAAAATTATAATAATCTCAAAAGCTGATAAGATGACTCTTGAATCTGCAAATTCCATACTAAAATTACTTGAAGAACCTCCAAAAAACTATATTTTTATACTGACAACCTCGGATTTAGGAAGGATAATTCCTACTATAAAATCAAGATGCACAGCCGTTAAATTTCCACCTTTAAGTAATGAAAATATTGTTGACGCGCTTCAAAAAAATTTTGATACAGATAAACAAGAAGCTGAAATTATTGCAAATATTTCAACCGGCAGTTATACAAAAGCATTGATATATTTTCAGGAAGGTTTAAAAAAAGAGAATGTATTTGCTGAAAAATTACTTAAGATGATATTGCAGAAAGATTCAGCAAATTATCTTGACTTTTCAGAAAAATTAGCCAATAAAGATTTAGGATTTATAAAAAATATTCTAATAATAGTAAATCTTTGGGTAAAAGATGCAATGCATATCAAGATTGACAATGAAATAAATTTAATTGATAATCCTGATATAAATCAATTATCAGAAAATTTTTCTCTTGAATGCCTCGAGCTTGTAAGTTCTGAAATTGAAAAATCTATTGACCTAATCAATAAAAATATTTACCTTTATTTAATAATTGTTAATCTTATAATAAATATAAGGAAAATTTTTAACTCGCAGAATATCAAATGAATGAAATTATTGAAATTGAATTTAAAGGTTTTGTGCGTGAGTTTTTCTTAAATCCGGAACAATATCCATTTAAAAAGGGTGATTTTGCCGTTGTACAGGCAGATAAAGGTGAGGATGTCGGAAAGGTTCATCATTTTAAAGATTGTAATAATTCAAAAGATACAAAAAAATTAAAAGAAATTTTAAGAAAAGCAAGTTCAGAAGAGCTAAAAAAACTATCTAATAATAGAATAAAAGAAATAGAAACATTAAAGAAATGCCGTGAGCTTTCAATAAAACATAATCTGGTAATGAAGATAATCGATGCAGAATATCAGTTTGACTATAACAAATTAACATTCTATTTCACTGCGGACGGAAGAGTGGATTTCAGGGAGCTTGTTAAAAATCTTGCTTCAATATACAAAACAAGAATAGAACTCAGGCAGATAGGGGCAAGAGATGAAGCAAAAAGAACCGGAGGCTGCGGAGTATGTGGAATCTCAAAATGCTGTACTACCTGTATAACTGAATTTTCTCCAATAACAACACAACTGGCAAAAGAACAGCATCTTACATTGAATCCCTTAAAGCTTTCAGGAGTATGTGGAAAGCTGAAGTGCTGTCTGCTGTTTGAGAAAGAGTTTTATCAAGAAGCTAAAGCGAAATTCCCGGCAATTGAAACTGTTATAAAGACATCTAAAGGAATAGGTAAAGTAGAGAAAATTGATATTTTTAACGAATCGATATTTGTCAGATATGAGGATGAAACAACTGAAAAAATGAGTTTAATCGATGCTTTAGGTCAAATAAAAAAATAATCTGCTTTCCTAACCGCAGAGACGCAGAGAAAAAAGAATTATTAACTATTTATCTGTCTTTATCCTTTGCGTCTCTGCGGTTCTATTTTCGAAATAAAAATATGAAAAAAGAAAAATACCTCGTAACAAGTGCACTACCTTATGCAAATGGACCGATTCATCTTGGTCATATTGCAGGAGCTTATCTTCCGGCTGATATTTTTGTGAGATATTTGAGATTGAAAAAAAAGGATGTAATATTTATTTGTGGAACAGATGAACACGGCGTTCCGATTACAATTACAGCAGAAAAAGAAGGTATTTCTCCAAAAAATGTAGTTGATAAGTATTATAAGATACAAAAAAATAGCTTTGAAAAGTTAGGTATAAGTTTTGACAATTTTTCAAGAACATCATATCAGTTACATCATGAAACTTCACAGGATTTCTTTTTAACGCTGTATAAAAAAAATTATTTGACCGAAAAAATAATCAGACAGTTTTATTGTACACAATGCAAAAGATTCCTTTCGGACCGGTATGTTGAAGGAATATGTCCCCATTGTAATAAACCGGGAGCAAGAGGTGACCAATGTGAATCGTGCGGGAAATGGTTAGAACAGACTATGCTGATAAAACCGAAATGTAAAATTTGCGGTAATACTCCTGAAATCAGAAAAACAAAACACTGGTTTATGAAATTTGGAGAATTTCAGGAAAGATTACAAAAATGGATTAATTCAAAGAAGAATTGGAAAGAAAATGTTATAAATTTCTGTAACGGCTGGTTTAGGGAAGGATTGCAGGAAAGAGCTGTTACAAGAGACCTTAACTGGGGAGTACCTGTGCCTCTCAAGGAGGCGGAAGGCAAGGTTCTTTATGTCTGGTTTGATGCACCATTGGGTTATATATCCTCAACAAAAGAACTTGGTCAAAAATTAGGCAAACCGGACCTTTGGAAAAAGTACTGGCTGGATAAAAATACAAAACTTATTCATTTTATCGGGAAAGACAACATCGTTTTTCATGCTATTTTCTTCCCTGCGATGCTTATGGGGTATGGTGATTATGTTCTTCAAGATAACGTGCCGGCAAATGAATTTCTTAATCTTGAAGGCAGCAAACTATCGACGAGTAAAAACTATGCCGTATGGCTGGATGATTATCTCGAGAAATTTCCACCCGATCCGTTAAGATATTGTATTGCATCGATTGCTCCGGAAACCAAGGATACAGATTTTTCCTGGAAAGATTTTCAAGCAAGAAATAATTTCGAACTTGCAGATATATTGGGAAACTTTATCAACAGGACTTTAATATTTGCTGAAAAATATTTTAATAATAAAGTACCGTCTCCCGGGCAATTGAAAGAAACTGACAAAAAGATGATTGAAACTTCTCAAAAGGCTTTTGAAATCATCGGAAATTATATCGAAAACTATCAAATAAGAAATGCCGTTAAAGAATTGATGAATGTAGCAAGAGCTGCAAACAAATATTTCAATGATGAAGAACCATGGAAAACAGTTAAAGAAAATATTAACCGGTGTGGGACAACTTTATATGTATCTATTCAGGTTGTCGGTTATCTTGCAGAGCTTATGAAGCCATTTATGCCAGATTCCTCAAAAAAAATTTGGAAAATACTTAATTTAAATAGTAAAATAAATTCTACAATATGGGGAGAAAAAATTGAAGATATACTTTCTCCCGGGCATGTCTTAAATAAATCCGAAATTTTATTCAGAAAAATTGAAGATGATGAGATTGAACCGGAAATTGAAAAGCTAAAAAGAATAAGTGCGGAAATGGATATTATTAAAAAAGAAGATAGTAGAATTGATTTTGAAGATTTTAAAAAGATTGATTTAAGAGTAGCAACAATTTTAAGCTGTGAAAGGGTTAAAAAATCTAAGAAACTTTTAAAAATTGTGGTTAATGACGGTTCAGGAAAAAGACAAATTGTAGCGGGAATCTCGCAATATTATGAGCCGGATGAATTAATAGGAAAGAGAATAATTATTGTTGCAAATCTTAAACCTGCTAAATTGATGGGAGAAAAATCAAATGGAATGCTCCTGGCAGCCACATCGGATGATAATCTGACACTTCTTACCATCGATAATGAAATCGAAGACGGGAGCGAGATTTCCTAAACTATTATTTTACTATATCTTAATATAGATATAAGTTTAGAAGAGAATTTGATTTCCTCATTTTTTGTACGACTTATTGCTTTTTATCTATACTATACTTGTCGAAACTTTTTTTGTGAATTTTTGACGAATCCTTGAATTACGGTAACAGTTGAAAAGGAAACTTATATTAAATGAGGATATTCAAGAGTGGATAATTAAGAACTTGACTTAATTAAATTTATTATTTAAATTAAAGTTTCTATTTTTTATATTATTCAGTGGTTAAGTATGTTAAGGAGGTCTATTTATAATGCGGAGGAATAATAAATTTAGATGGGTAGTTGTTATATTAGCAGTCATTATTTCGTTAATATATCTATATCCGACTATAATATATGAAACGATGTCTCTTGAGAAAAAGGAGGAACTTTCACTTCAGGGTAAACTGAAAGATATTCAGAAAAAGGTTATAAAAAGGGGACTTGACCTTCAGGGAGGAATGTATCTTGTATTAGAAGTTGACCTTGTAAATCTAACTGCGAGTTTAGCACAAAATAAAGATGAAATATTTAATACATTTATTGAAAAGTTAAAAAAAGTTGAATATGAAAATCCTGATGCAAATTTTTATAATTTGCTTGATAACCTCGCACAGCAGGAAAATGTCAATCTTAATAAGTATTATAGAGAAAATGTCAGGGATGGTAAAAGTGTCAACGAGTATCTTCAAGAAGAGGCAAAAGACGGCATAGATAAAATAGAGGAAAAGCTGCGTAATAGAATCGACCAGTTCGGAGTGGCAGAACCAAGCATACAAAAAGTTGGTCATAAGAGAATACTTATTGAACTTCCCGGTATTCAGGATGTAGAGGCAGCTAAAGAATTAATCGGTAAAACTGCTCTTTTAGAGTTTAAACTTTTGAAAGACGATGAGACAGTCAGGATTACTCTTAAAAGAATAAACGATTATCTTAAAATCAAAAGAGATAAAACATCCGAAGTTACACCTGATTCAATCATTAAGAAATCCGAAACGAATGATACGACAATTGTTGAAGAAAACAAATCTGTTCGTGAAGACAGTCTTGTTTCCCTCGCAGACCTTTTTGGTGGTGATGAAATTTCTGACGAAAAAGCTGAAGAAGTTTCCTCCGACTCTATGTTAATAGATAGACAAACTTTTGATGAAAATCCTTTTAACGCAATGCTTGTCAATTTAGGGGGGGATATCGGAGTTTCCGATAAAAACATTAATGCGGTGAAAAAGATACTTTCTTCTGAAGATGTTCAGAAACTAATACCCAAAGATTCTGAATTCCTGTGGTCAGCAGACCCTGTATTGATGGGGGATATGAACTATTATGAACTTCACCTCCTAAAAAAGGAACCTGAACTGACCGGTTCGGTAATAACCGATGCAGACGTCAGCATTGGAGGCGGTTATAATCCAAGTTCAGCCGGGCAACCGGTAGTTAATATGGAAATGAACGGAGAAGGTACAAGAGTCTGGTCAAGGGTGACAGGGGCAAACATAGGAAACAGAATTGCAATAGTTATGGATGATAAAATTATGTCTGCCCCGGTGGTACAGGGGAAAATACCGAGTGGAAGGTCGGAAATAACCGGTATGAAAGATATGGGCGAAGCAAACAGACTGGCAATCGTTTTGCGTTCGGGTGCTCTTGAAGCCCCCGTAGAAATTATTGAAGAAAGAACTGTCGGTCCATCACTCGGTGCTGATTCGATAAGAAAGGGTACGATTTCTGCTTTAATCGGATTTGTTATCGTTATGCTTTTTATGATTTTCTACTATCGTTTTGCAGGTGTTTTATCCGTTTCGGCTCTTATTCTTAATGTATTGTTTATTTTAGCTATTCTTGCCGGGTTCCATGCAACTTTAACCTTACCCGGTCTTGCAGGTATTATACTCACCTTTGGAATGGCTGTTGATGCAAATGTTTTAATATTTGAAAGAATCCGTGAGGAAATTAGAACAGGCAAGACAATCAGGGCGGCAATCGATGCCGGTTATTCCAGAGCTTTTATCACTATTTTTGATGCTAATTTGACAACCTTTTTGACAGCCATAGTGCTTTATCAATTCGGTACAGGTCCAATCAAAGGATTCGCTGTTACTTTATCTATCGGAATTATTTGCAGTATGTTCACTGCTGTCGTCTTTACACGGCTGGTTTTCGATTTCATAACAGAGAGATATTCACTCAAGACCATTAGTATTTAATTCTAATAATTGATGTTCATAAAAAAAATGTGAGGAAAAATTGTTTCAGATTGTAAAAAAGACAAACTTCAATTTCCTGAGGATTAAGAAAACAACCTTCTTTATTTCTGCTCTGGTAATATTTATGGGTATGGTCTCGATGATAATTCGTGGCGGACCCAACTTCGGAATTGACTTCGTTGGCGGAACAATAATTCAGGTAAGGTTTGAAAAAGATATCGATATAGGCGCAATCAGAAATTCATTATCTACAGTAAATCTTGGAAATAGCGAGATAAAAGAGTTTGGAAATTCACGTGATGTCTCCATAAAAACTGAAGTTCAACAAACTGAAAAAGCTGCCGCAGAGACCGTTAGGGGAGTTCTTACGAGAGATTTTCCGGATAATCCGTATGAAATAAGAAGAATCGAAGAAGTCGGTCCGAAAATCGGAGGAGAACTTATTCGTGGAGCAATCTGGTCGGTTTTATTTGCTTTTTTTCTTATGCTAATCTATATTAGCTGGAGGTTTGAATTCAAATTTGCTATCGGTGCAGTCGCCGCATTGGTCCATGATGTTTTAATAACGTTAGCAGTATTTTCATTTCTGCATTTAGAATTTTCTCTGCCCGTAATTGCTGCAATTCTTACCCTTGTGGGATATTCACTAAATGATACCATAGTTGTATTCGACAGAATCAGAGAAAATTTAAAAACTCTACGCAAAGAAAAATATGACTTTATTATTAATAGAAGTCTAAATGAGGTCTTAAGCAGGACTATTATAACAAGTTTAACTACATTGTTTGTTATAGTTATAATTTTTATATTTGGAGGAGAGGTTATTCATAACTTTGTTTTTGCTCTCTTGGTCGGTATTATAACCGGAACATACTCTTCTATTTATATAGCAAGCCCTATTGTAGCGATCTGGAAGGAAAAAACAGAACCTGTAATAAGAAAAAGACTATAGACTTACTTTATTTTTACAATAACATTTTCCGCTAATAAAACAGTTCTATCTATTGAATTTGATAAATCAAATTCCTACGTTTTTGAATTTATTATTGTTCCAAAAAAAATTATGTAGGAATATGATTTATCAAATTCTGGTGTTCCAAAAACTACTATGAAAAATATCTTGTATTTTTGCACACTTATTATTTTGCTTGTTTTCTTTATAGATTCTTCATCACAAGATAAAATCAACTTTAATAAGAAAATTGCCTTTGAATATCTTGAAAAACAATGCGAATTTGGTCCAAGAAATCCATCTTCCAAAGGGCATAAAGCCTGTATGGATTTTCTTATTAATGAAATGAAAAAATTTACCAAAGATGTTTATGTTCAGAAGTTTACACATTATGATTCGGAAATAAAAAAAACTCTTTATATGGCAAATATAATCGGGACATTTTTTTCTCCGAAAAGTAATGCTCCAAGGCGGATTCTCTGTGCACACTGGGATACGAGACCGAGAGCAGATAGAGACAGGGAAATAAAAAATAGAGACAAACCGATACTTGGAGCGAATGATGGGGCATCAGGTATAGCAATTCTGCTCGAATTATCCAGAATTATGAGTAAATTTCCGCCACCGGTTACTGTTGACGTTATATTTTTTGATGGAGAAGATTACGGAAAGGAAGGGAATTATGAAGAATATTTCATGGGTTCAAGATACTTTTCCAAAAATCCTGTTTACCAAGGTTATGAATCTGCAATCTTACTTGACATGGTCGGAGATAAAGACTTAGAACTTCCAATAGAAGCGTTTTCAAATTATCATTTTCCTTATCTTACAAAAAATATTTGGAATCGCGCTCAAAAATTGGGAGTTGAACAATTTAATCCCACTGTTAATGGTGATATTTTAGATGACCACCGCCTGCTTGCTGAAGGAGGGATACCCGCAATAGTCATAATCGACTTCAATTATAAGTACTGGCATACAATCCAGGATACACCCGACAAATGCAGTCCCGAAAGTTTAGAAGCAGTCGGGATAGTTATTTTAGATTATATATACAATTAATTTTCTTATAGTTGAGCCACGAAGAACTCGAAGAAAGATTATCCATAAATTATATTTATTATCTGTCTGAAATTTGCTATTAGCTATGAACAAGGGAGCATGCTCCCTTGTTCAAATTCGATGTATTTCTGCATCT
>SDBU01002581.1_pt1 | contig 23933 bp, 21 predicted proteins | sample 2277071 | NCBI WGS metagenome assembly SDBU01 (sample SAMN10397929, study PRJNA504765) | marine sediment metagenome | isolation source: marine sediment core GS08_GC12, 126 cmbsf | place: Arctic Ocean: Gakkel Ridge, Loki's castle | collected 2008
GGCCGTAGCGCCCGAATGTGAGATTGAGGTTATCGGGATAAGACCGGGAGAAAAGCTCCACGAGCTTCTCATCACAGAAGAGGATGGGAGAAACACGGTGGTGTACAATGGCATGTATGTCATCATGCCAAACCGTTCGTGGTGGGAAAGGCAAAATTATAAGGCCGGCCAAAGGTTACCAGAGGGTTTTACATACACCAGCAATAACAATGGCGAGTGGCTGACCGTAGAGGATTTAAAGAAAATCATCTATGGATCTGCCCCTTGGAAGATGATCTGACAGCTAAATTGGCAACTACAATTCACCAATTAAATGAAAAGGTTATTTTGAATATGATAGATTCAGAGGAACGGATACCAGAGGCGCATAGCGCATAGGGCATGGTGCAGAGCGCAGAGCGCATAGCGCAAAGCGCATGGTGCAGAGAGCAAAGCGCAGAGGGCATGGCGCAGAGCATGGCGCATAGGGCATGGCGCAGAGCGCAGAGAGCATAGAGCAGAACGTGGAGAGGAAAGATGGTTAAGTTTCGGTTTCAGGATTTTGAGATATGGCGGATGGCGATTGAAATTGCTGATGAACTTTTCGATATTGCAGATGATCTTGAAAAGCGTAAGCTCTACAGATTTGCTGATCAACTTCGTGGTGCTGGGATGAGCATGTCAAACAATACCTGCCCAGTTAAATAGCTTGAGAGAGAAGGCACCAGAAGAATAGCTGCCAGATGGGAATGACGGCAATACTGACTTCCTAAACGGAATTATTATGTTCTCAAGCTAAGATTTGAATAGTTGAGGTATCATGACTGATCTTTGGTCAGACTACGGGAGACTGATGAGGTGGGGCAAACAGAGGAGCGCGCTCAAATCTTATTTAACCGGGTAAACCGAAGGTTCTGGTTCCAGTTCCAACAAAGAGTTTAGCCAATTTTTAAACATAGCTAGGCGTTCAACATTTGAAAATGCAAACATTGTAATACTTTTGAACAAACGTGGTCTAATAACAGACGAAAACCTTGAGCCGTTACTTGACCAATTAGATCATCTGTGCCGAAAAATCAGCAACTTCCAAAAGTCCTTAAAGGGCTAATACGCCATGCGCTATGCGCTATGCGTTTACACTGGATCATCTATGCAGAAAGATAACCAAATATCAAAAGTCCTTAAAATAGACGCCATGCGCTATGCGCCATGCGCTATGCGCACCATTCCCTACGCCCGTCAATGGATCGATGAAGAAGATATCCAGGCTGTGGTCGAGGTTTTGCGTTCAGATTGGCTGACCACCGGGCCCAAGGTGGAGGAATTCGAGCAAGCTGTGGCCGACTACGTGGGCGCCAAACACGCAGTGGCTGTCTCCAGTGGTACCGCCGCCCTCCATGCTGCCATGTATGCCATTGGCATTGGTCCGGGCGATGAGGTCATTCTACCGCCTATGACCTTCGTGGCGACAGCAAACAGTGTGGTTTTTCAAGGTGGAACTCCCGTTTTTGCGGATGTTGATCCGGATACGTTGCTTATCGATCCGAATGAAGCTGAGGCGAAAATTACACCAAAAACAAAGGCAATCGTTGCAGTAGACTATGCCGGTCATCCTTGCGACTACGATGGATTAAAAACCGTTGCTGCCAAGCACGGCTTGTTTCTGGTTGCCGATGCCTGTCATTCTCTTGGCGCCGAGTATAAGGGGAAAAAAGTGGGTACACTTGCTGATTTAACTGTATTCAGTTTTCACCCTGTAAAACATATTACGACCGGTGAGGGTGGCATGATAACCACCGACAAGCCGGAACTGGCCGATCGTATGAGAATGTTCAGAAACCATGGAATAACTCGCGATCCATCGAAATTTGTTCCTTCAGATGAAGTCTCTGCACCCTCTGCGCTCTGCTCCATGCGCTCTGCTCCATGCGCTATGCCCTTTTATTACGAAATGGTGGACCTGGGCTACAATTACCGCGTCACTGACATCCAGTGTGCTCTGGGGATAATCCAACTACGGAAGCTCCAAGACTTTATCAAACGTCGCCGGGAAATCGCGGCCAAATACGACAAAGCTTTCTTTGACATCTGGGAGATTGAGCCCCTTGCTGTACGTGAGGAAATTTTACATGCCTACCATCTGTATGTGGTCAAAATCGATTTTTCGTCCCTTGGCGTCAACCGGACCAATTTTTGTGAGGCCATGTGGAGAAAAGGCATTGGCCTGAACGTGCATTACATTCCTGTACACCTCCATCCCTTTTACCAAAAAAATATTGGCACAAAAGAGGGGTATTGCCCGATTGCGGAATCTGCTTACGAACAGATATTGTCGCTACCCATGTATCCTGCGTTGAGCAATACCGACGTAGAACGTGCCATTGAAGCCATTCAAGATATAAAATGCCAAATAAAAAAAAAGATAGATTATTGATTGTGCCTGGTTAGACCATGAAAAATGCCATGAATATATTAACCATTATTCCTGCAAAGGGGACATCGACACGGCTCAAAAGGAAAAATGTAAGCCTTCTTGCCGGTAAACCCCTTATTGCTTATACCATAGAGACGGCAAAAGCTTTCGGGCTCTGCGGGGAAATCATGGTTTCCACTGAAGACCATGAAATTGCAGAGATCGCAAAAGGACTGGGCGCCGAGGTCCCCTTCATGCGGCCGGATTACCTGTCACATGACCCCTATGAAGTTGATGATGTCTGCCTCTACGTTTTAAAACAGTATGAGGAAATTGGCAGAACGTTTGATACTCTCATTATTCTCCTGCCCACGTCGCCCCTCTGTATTGTTAAAGATATCAAAGAAAGTATACGCATATTTCACGAAAACGACGGAAAATTCCTTATGTCGGTTTCAAAGATGGATCCCCACTACTATAATGCCCTTATTTTTGACGAAGAGAGGTCGACCTTGTCAAAACTGTTCAATGAATGCTGGTGTTCTAACAGAATAAAGCCCTCTATCCCGGTGCGGCCTAACGGCGCTGTTATCATTGTGGATATTAAGTCTTTTAAATCAGCCGGAACCTATTATGGCGACCCCCTTCTTGGCTATGAGATGCCCTGGGAAAGGTCTATAGATGTAGATACGGAAAAGGATCTTATGTTCGCTGAATTGTTGATTAAAAAACTCAAGTTTCGCACCTCTGAATTGGCGTAGATGCAGTTAGAACCTCAGTAATTGCATCAACATAGGATTGAAAATCAAAGTTAGATGACTTATTTAGTCAGTATTGCTTCATAAGGAAGGAAGTATGTTAAAGATATATTTAGGTGATTTGGTATATGACACTTTCAATACAAATTACGTTATTCCGTTAAACATCGCTTACATTGCAGCATACGTCAAAGAAAAATATACATCTGACGTTGATATTGTATTATTCAAATATCCACAAGAACTAGAGAAGGCAATCAAATTTGCACCCCCAGATATTCTGGGTCTAAGTAACTACAGTTGGAATGAAAGACTTAACTATGTATTTTTTAAAATGGCCAAACGTCTTAACCCTAATGTAATAACGGTAATGGGTGGGCCAAATATTAGGACAGATTATGATGGAATTGAAAAATTTCTTTCTGTCAATAAATTACTTGATTATTACATTTTATTAGAAGGGGAAAAACCGTTTGGCAACCTTGTAGAAAAAGTCATAGGTGGAAGCGAACTATCAAAACCACCGCTTGGTTGTGCTAGCCTTGTTGAAGGACATCTTCACTTTGAGTCTTTAGATTTTAAAAAGAAACCAAAACAAATTGATTTGCCAAGCCCATACCTTACAGGGATTCTCGACCATTTTTTATTAAATCCGAATATGATTCCACTTTTTGAAACAACTCGTGGATGTCCCTTCGGTTGTACATATTGCACATGGGGTATTTCTGCCCTCGCCAAAGTACGCAGGAGGCCGTTAGATGTAGTCTATGAGGAGTTGGATTATGTTGCTCGCAAATCAGCAAAGCAGGCAAATTGGATTTTCTGCGATGCTAATTTTGGAATACTAAAACGTGACGTTGAGATATCAACAAAAATCCGACAAATAATGAATAAAAATGAGTATCCAATAAATGTAACGCTGTGGCACTCAAAAAATACAAGTGAAAGAAATATTGAAATTGCGAAAATTATCAAAGATAGCAGCGGTTCTATTGCTATACAATCTACAGATCCTGAAGTCTTAAGAAATTGTGGACGAGGGAATATTGAACTTAGTCAGATAAAAAAACAGATAGATTATTACAAGAATAATTGTCTTGAGGTCTCTACAGATATTCTGGTTGGACTACCAGGAGAAACAGCAGAAAGCCATATGAATACGCTTATTACAGCATTTGACTTAGGATTTGGAAGAATTATGCCTTATAACATAAGAATGCTGCCAGGCTCCCAATATGAGAGCGAGATAGATCGCGAGAAATATAGAATAGAAACAAAATTTCGACCTATTTTTGGAGCATATGGTGTGTATGACGGGCAACGTGTATTTGAAAGTGAAGAATCGGTTCGAGCTACGAAGGATATGACTGAGTCAGAGTTAGAACGCTTTAAGATTGTTCATTGGTTGATATATTTTTCTTGGAATACTGGGCTTTTTAAAATTCCCTTGAGATTCGCTCAACAGCATGGAGTTAATCCTGCCATTATTTTGTATCAACTATACTCTTGCAAATCCTCTTTGTTGGTTGACGTATTTAACAAAATGGAAAAGGAATCAATGGATGAATGGTTTGAAACCAAAGAAGAAATGAGTCTATATTATGAACAACAAAACCGCTTTGATGAACTGGTTAATAATTTTGTCAAATTAAACTTTTTATGGATTGCGAGTGTATATCAAGATGCCAATATTACTTCAACATTCTTAAGCGAATTGGTAAGAATAATAAATGAAGCGTTACAAATTGAAAATCACGAAACACTTAGTAATTGGGATGATTTGCTCAGGATAGTCAACAAATTGACATGTAAAGATCTTTTACAAGAAGAATTCATTGATAGGAGTAAGGTTACAGGAGAAACATTATCATATGTGTTAAATGATCCTGATTTGTCAAAAGAAGAGGCTGTTGAAGTAGAAATATATCGAGCTAAAGAAGATGTTGCATTTTGCAATTACCACTTAAGCCCAGGTGGAAAAAAAGATTTATCAATTCACAATTTAACCCGTTTTCTCGAGATGGGAGGGATGAAAATGCTTACAAATAGGATAAGGGTAGTTCCTAAGTAAAACTGAATGCGCCATCTAACCATCGCATGCACACGGAGGTCCACTCCGCTGCACTCCGTGGACGTCAGCGATTCGAACATTATGGAAATGTAATCTTATGAGACTCAATGTTGATGCACTTACAGAGGTTCTAATTGCATCTACGCCAATTCAGGGGTGCGAAACTTGATTAATAAATATAAGGGAATTAAATGAACGAACGTCCTATACAAGAAAAAATTTGGGATAGTGATTTTGGTTTGGAGTATACAAGAAATCAAACCAATATTGCAGAGAACTTCGGCGAAAATTACAGGGAGATCTTTGGCGTCTCAAGAACAGAAATGACCGATGATTTTATTCTGGGACTTGGGCTTGACAGGATACTCGAAGTTGGATGCAATTTGGGCTTGCAGTTGAAGTATTTGCAGAAAATCGGCTATAAGAATCTTTACGGTATAGACGTACAAAAGCGGATTATAAAAAAATCGCATGAACTCTTTCCAAATATTGAAACTATTGTTGCAAGCGCATTATCAATTCCTTTTGATGATAAATGTTTTGATCTGGTCTTTACAAGTGGCGTCTTAATACATATTGCCCCGGAAAATATTGTTCAGGTTATGTCGGAGATTGTAAGGGTGAGCCGAAGATATATCTGGGGGTTTGAGTATTTTAGTGAAGCATATACTGAAATTGCATACCATGGTATGAAGGATATGCTCTGGAAAGGTAATTTTGTGCAACTTTTTATGGATAACTTTCCAAACTGCAAGTTGGTAAATAAAAAAAAGTATAAATATCTGAAAGATGACAAGTATGACCAAATGTACTTATTGGAAAGGCAAAACTAGGATATTTTCTGGAAGGTTTTAATATGGGAAATGAAAAAATCGTTCTGTTTCACGGTCATCACGGCTTATATCACCGGGAGTATCATTGGGTGCCTACAAACCTGCTTTTTCTTTCCGCAATGCTAACGGATTGTGGTTATGACATTCTAATCATTGATGAAAACAACTATTACTACGATGATTCGAAGGTTGACAGCATCATTCAAGATGCGTTGTATTGCGGCGTCAGTGCCACTACAGGAAATCAGATTACTCAGGGTATCAAGTTCTCTAAGAAGGTGCGTCAGTTGCGTCCAGATTGCAAAATAATCTGGGGTGGTCCACATGTATCCGCATTGCCATTAGAGTCTTTGGCAGAGGAGTATATTGATATGGTCTGTACAGGACGTGGAGAATTAACAATGCTTGAATTAGCTAAGGCAATATCAACTAACTCCTCCTTAGAAAGTGTGCCAGGAATTTATTATAAGAGCAATGGAGAAATAAAACGAAATGATGTGGTTTCGCCTCCTAAATTAAAAGATATGACAGTTCTGCCTTATGAGATTTTGAATATGAAAGGGTACTTAAATCCCGAAACAATGGTACTTAATTACCAGACGGCGATAGGATGCATAGGAAACTGTACATTTTGTTACTGGTACGGGAAACACCCGGTTGAACGTAAGAATCTGGACGTAGTTTTCGACGAGATTGAGCATCTCTGTATGGAATATAGCTTGACCAGTATCTATTTTGATGATCCTGATTTCTTTCAAGGTCGTAGGTTTGTCCGTCAGTTTTTTGATAGGTTGGAGGAAAGCGACATAAGGTTTCACTGGGGAGCTTGTGGCAGACCGGACATATTAAGCAGATGTCCTAAGGAGCTTTTTCAGAAAGCTGTTGATCTGGGACTCCACCGTATTTTTGTAGGCATGGAGAGTGGGTCTCCAAAGATGCTGAAGAAAATGAATAAAGGGACAACTCCGGCCCAAATGCTCACAGTTGCAGAAATGACTCGGGATCTCGATCTTGAACTCTATCTTGGTATGATAGTGGGTATTCCCGGAGAAACTACCGATGATTTGGTCTTAAGTGGTGAGCTTATTCAGAAGCTCAGACAGATAAAGACCCAGATTGGGTACCAGGTGGCAAAATTCACCCCCTACCCGGGGTTGCCTTTGACAAAGGAGCTGGAGGAAATGAGATACCACTGCCCTACATCTTTGGCACAATGGGGAAACTTGCAAAGGCTTCCCTGCCCAAGTATTGAGGCGCCTTTCTGGGTTCGTAATAAGCTCCAATACAAAAAAATATACTCCCAGTACTTGAGCAACCCAACTTCTGTTACCTATAAACCAGCGGGAAGCACTCCGAAATGATCAATAATTGCCAGTCTTTGCAGACGATTTCAGTAGCGCCAAAAAAGTTTTTAGCATGCAGTGTTCTAAACCGGTCTTAATGTATGGAGCTAATGCCGAGAATGAATCGTTTTATTGAGGAATGTTGTAAGGGCCCCCGCCTGGCAGGAACGCCTGACAACGAAAGACTTATTGAACAGATCGAGAGGGCCTTTCAGGAGCTTGATTATCCGGTAGCTCGGCAAGAATTTACTTTTGTCGGATGGGAAGTGCCTGATCCTCCGAAGGTTTCATTAGCGGGCCGTGCTCAAAAAGAGTTTACTTCCAGAGCAATCACGTGGTGTGGAGGCACTAGGGGTATAGATTTGAGAGGCAAAGTAGTAAAAAAAGGAGAGATGAAGTTTTGGGGGCGTGGTTGCGACGATAGAGTCTATGAACGGTGGAGTCTTGTCAGTGCTGCCGGTGTAGAACATGGGAACGTTTATTTCATTGGGAAGTATCCAACTCACCTTGTGTTGCCGTACCCCGAAAAAGAGGTCGTGTATGTTAGCATGCCAAATCAAGAATTAAAATATCTGGCTCAACATAGCGAGGAAGTCCACGTAACGATGAGAACTTCAATGCAATTCGGAGCCAAAAGTGTCAATGTTATTGCGACTAAATGGGGGGCGAGCAGCAATGAAATAGTTGTGTGCGCCCATCATGACACCGTCTACGATGCATTAAACGGGTTGCATGATAACGGTGGCGGTTGTATAGCCCTACTTAAGCTGGCTGAAATATTCAAGAACGTGGAGACGAATCATACACTCCGCTTTGTGGCGACGGGAAGCGAAGAATTTAACCTTACCGGTGCAAGAGAATACGTCCGTATGCGTAAGCAAGATGGTACCCTCTCGCATATAAAGGGGTGCATCGATATAGACTTTATTACGCAGTTTCCCGCTAGAATAGGTGTGACCTGCACCAATGAGTTTGACAATGTGACTAGGGATGTTATTGACGATCAGAAACTGCTTGGACATGTGTTTGAATGCCCTGCATATTTTGAAAGAAAGACGTGTTGTTCGGACGCATGGGCTTTCGAAGAGAAAGGCATCCCGGCTTTCCTTGCCTGCTTCGGTCCTAAATATTCGCCGCACATCCCTGGTGTTCTTGAAGAAGACTTGGACCGCATTTTGGCCAATATAGATGTCAATGTGCAATTCCTAAAAGCCATTATTTTAAGGGCAGATCAAAGTTTCGCGTCTGTCAGAACTAAACTTGGTTAATTGGCAAGCGTTTTTTTGATGATTTTGGTAAGGAGTTGAATGGTGAGTACCCCAATATACAACGAAACCTATTTTCAATGGTATAATGCCAGCGAGAAGTTGCGGATGCGCTATCCGAGTGAGATTGTGATAGGTTTTCTCGTAAATAATCTTACAAAGAAGGGAAGGGTTCTTGATTTAGGCTGTGGTTCCGGTCGTCACGTCATTCTTGCTGCTGAATTGGGGCACGAAGCATTTGGGGTGGATATATGTCCAGAGGGCTTTCGGTTTTGCAGAAACATAGCTCAAAATCAGGGCCTCACAGTTCAATTAAGATCAGCGCCAATGGACAATACCGGATATGAAGCCTGTTTTTTTGATGCTGTGATCTGTTACAGTGCTATTAATGCCAATACACTCGAAGGCCAAAAATTTATCATCGCTGAAGCAATAAGAATTTTGAAACCCAATGGCATTTTTCTCGTGAACTTTTACGGGGAAAAAGATGGGGCTGCCTTGCGATGTAAGGATGCCGGGGAAAAAGTGGCAGAGAATACGTATGTCCTCCCTGGTAAGATGTTCCATGAAAATGCGGCAGGAGAGGTGCCAGACTATCTCCTTCATATTTCAACGCCGGAAGAAATTAAAAGCCTCCTGTCTACGTTTAACGAGGTCAGACAGTTTGAAATCTATCTTCCATACGGGAATGCAAATCTGCAGGAAGATGTCAAAGCTTCACATCTTCTTTTTGCCATTGCCAGAAAATAAGGTGCTATATACACTGTTATGTGCGGAATATTCCTCTACTACAATCAAGAGTCAACAGGTTATGAGCTTGTTGGCAACTATCAGATGATGTCTGCTTCCCTTGCCCATCGAGGTCCAGATGCAATGGGTGTTATCGCTATCTCGCATCCTAATTGTCATTCACTCGAAAAAACAGTAAAAAAAAATAAAACTAATCCGGGTGATAAATATTGCCTAATTACAGAAGAATTTTTCCATAAAAAATGTGGTTTTATTGGCCACCACAGGCTGGCAATTATTGACTTGGATTCAGTTTCAACACAGCCTTTTCTTGACTCCTCCTCTAAAGTCGCACTTGCATATAATGGAGAAATTTATAATTATATCGAATTGCGCAACGAGCTTAAAAATCTGGGGTATAGTTTTTATACAAGTTCCGATACTGAAGTGGTTCTAAATGCATATCTTGCATGGGATATCGATTGCTTCAAAGTGTTTAATGGAGATTTTGCAATACTAATATATGATCATACAAAAAAGAAAATTATAGGCGCAAGGGACAGACTTGGAGTAAAACCTCTATATTACCATCAAAATAATGAAGCTATTAGCTTTTCATCTGAGGTAAAAGGATTTATAGGTCTTTCTATATACTCACCAGAATTAAATAAGAAGGTTGCATACCATTATCTTGTTGCTGACTTTCCAACGCCAGATACGCTTAAAGAATCTTTTTTGAAAAATGTTTATTCCGTTCCTCCTGCCCACTGGTTTGAGGTTGATCTTGATTCTCATGCCATTGCGTTTACCCGGTACTGGGATATTCAGGAAAATAGCTTTGATGCTCAACAGATACTCTCCACTGATGAGGCCGTGAAAAGGTTTGACGCTCTTTTACGGAACGCTGTTGAAATACGATTGCGCTCTGATGTCACGCTCGGATCATTTCTTTCAGGAGGCCTCGATTCTCCGTCAATTGTATGGCATGCCATAAAAGACGGAAATAAGATTTCGACATTCAGCAGTATATTTCCCGGTTCACCGGTGGATGAATCGGAAAATATAAATGTTCTGGTAAAAGATTTTAATGTCACCAATTACCAACAGCAAGTTAATTTTGATGGTTTTGTACAGGAGATCCCTTCTCTCGTTTTAATGCAGGACGAACCCTTCTCTACACTGAACGTTTACGCTCAATATAAGAACTTCCAGCATGCAAGGGATCACGGGGTGAAAGTAATACTGGACGGTGGTGGAGCCGACGAATTCCTAGCTGGTTATGCAGACTATCGCCTTCTTGCAGCAGCGGACAGCGGTGACGATTCTTATCTTACCGACTCGGAAAAAAACCGCTTAAAACGGGTTAAGAGTTTATCAGCAAATAACCTTTGCTCATGGCATAATGTCCATGAACACGAAGCAAGAATTGTTAGCTACATCAATCCTGATTTTCGCAAAGCGTATAGAGGGGGCTCGTTGTCTATTGACCGTCCTATGGATCCTAACTATAAAAAGCAATTTATGGGATCTTATTTAAAAAACGGTCTCTTTCATTCAGCTACTGGGTCATGGATGAATAAATCAATCCCATGGGATAATCGGTATCTCGACCGGACCGGTATGTGGCTCGGCATCGAAGGGCGTGTACCTTTCCAGGATCACCGTCTTGTAGAATTTGTCTTTTCTCTGCCGCATGACTATATATATCGCGATGGTTTTTCAAAATATATTTTACGTTGCTCCATGAAGAATAGATTACCAGGATCCATTACCGGGTCCAGGAAAAAGGTGGGATTTGAGTTTCCTTTTACTGAACTTATAGCAAAAAACAGAACGTTCAGGGATTATTTTTATGACATAACAGAAAAGCAGGAGTTTAAAGAGTTCGATATTGTTGACAGAGGTAAGGTAGTTACAGAGCTTGATAACATAAAAAACAGGCGAAGCAATAATTATAATCTCTGGAGAGTGTTTAATCTCTACCTATGGTGCAGTTTATTTATCACTTAAGGCCAAGGAATAAAGGATAAATGTCATGAACTGGGGTAATGAAAAGCAGCGGGATATGAAAATCAAATTTCTCTTTGAACAATATGCCTTTCTCAAGGAACCAAAGCCTGTGGTACCATATCTTCCGGATGCCATTGACATTGATATTTCAAATCGATGCAATATCCGATGCATATCCTGCTTTCATAGCATTAAAAAGTTTAGGACCTTTAAAGACATGACACTCGACACCTTTCGAGCCATCCTTGATCAAGCAGAAGGCAAAGCTTCCACAATCACCCTTGGCAATCACGGAGAACCTTTTCTCCACAAACACATATTTACGATGTTGAAAGAAATCAAGGGGCGTGGATTTTTTCTGAATCTTATCAACAATGGAACTCTTCTGACTGACGAGTGGGCCAAACAGGTGCTTGACATTGGTATTGACCGTCTGACTTTTTCACTTGATTCTGTCGATCCAGACATCTATCCCCAGTTACGTAAGGGTGCTCATTTGGATGTGACGCTTCGCAATATCCTTAATTTTCTAAAGCTTAACTTTGATCAAGGACTCAAGATATACGTCAATATATCAACTGTAAACACCAAGCTCTGTTTGAAGAGCAAAATAAATATTTTCGATTATTTCTCCAAGTTGCCAGTACATATTGTCTATACCAGTACACTTTTGAACTTTCATGACCTGCTTCCCATCCGTGAAGAAACAAAATACTTCAGAGAATATAAGGATATAACTGCTCCTGAAAAGCTGCCAGTTTGCTTGAATGGTTTCGATCGTCTCTTAATACGGCCTAATGGGAATGTGTCCCTCTGTGCCATTGACTGGGACTCGGTCCATGTGCTCGGCAATGTTCATGATGCACCCTATACTGATCTCTGGAAAAATGAAAAGGCCCAGGAATTCAGACGGGGTTTAATTGAAAAAGATTACTCTTCCATTGAAAGAAACGGTGTGCTCTGCTCCAAATGCGATGGAAAATGGATTCAGAACGTGTCCAAACGTCATGCAGATATTATTGCCACACTATCAGGATCATTTAAAGATGCAAAGAAGGAACTGGGCAAGGAGATCAATACGTCTGACAGGTATGACAAACTTCTTAAAGAGTTACACAGATTAGAAAAGTAGAAACATTTGTTGATCTAACCAATAAAGATGTTTAATAGGGCAATGCTAAAAATCGAGGAAATAAAAAGATATTGGGAAGAGCAAGTAAAGAAATTTGAGGGAGGATCTATTGCCACCAATCCTGATGAATATGGACGTGAATTAGAGATTAAGACTTTAGTAAAACACTTAAAGCGATATCCTAACCTCAAAAGGGTTTTAGACATTGGATGTGGGACCGGATATACAACTATTGAGCTTACTAAGCGATTGCCAGATATATTAATCGATGGTGCTGACTATTCAGAAAGCATGGTCAAAAGTGCACAAGAAAATATCAGCCGGGAGAATAAGAAGATTCAGGCAAGGATAGATTTCTTCCTCCTTGATATCTTAACTAATGACAGAGAGGGTTTGAAAAACAAATATGAAATAATTATCACATCAAGATGTTTAATAAATTTAGTAGATTTTGTTTCTCAAAAAAAATGCATAACTAATATCTGTAATTATTTGAAACATCAAGGAATTTATTTGATGATGGAAAATACAGTTCAAGGAATGAGAAAAATGAATGATCTACGGGAGGCAGTAGGATTGCATAGAATACCAATGAGGTGGCATAATCAATATTTTGATGAAAATACATTATTACCCTTTCTGGAGGAACACTTTGAGCTTATTGAAATAGACAATTTTGAAAGTACTTATGTAATTGGTTCACGCGTTTTTAATGCTGCTTTGACACCAGAGGGACAAGAACCTGATTACAAAGCAGAGATTAACTTGATTGCATCAAAACTACCTTCAATAGGTGATTGTGGACCTACTAAGCTAATTGTTTTGAAGAAAAGACAATGAAATGAGCAACTGCTTGTCCAAGTCACTCTATCGGCACGTATCTAAGGATGCCTTGATCGCAGAGTATGCTGAGGCTAGCCGGCAACCTGCCGATTTTCGAAAAGCGAAGTGGGGCAGTCAGGAAAGCATGGCAAATCGATTCCGTCTCGGATTGTCAGTCATTGAGTGGCAAACGGTGAGGCGATGGCTTGACGTGGGCTGTGGTACGGGTCCGTTCTTCACCCTTGTCGAAGAGGCTAACCACCGCTTTGAAGAGTTGGTAGGGGTTGACATCACGCCAGAAATCATGCTCCATGCGCGGAACCGCACGTATGCAAGCCCCGCCAACTTTGTTGAGGCCGACTTGGAAGTCATGCCTGGTTATCTTGTTAACTTCGACCTGGTCACGCTAGTCGGTGTGTTGCAACAGTGTGGTGCTCCACTGGAACGCGCCCTGGCTGCTTGCATCGAAAGACTGAGACCTGGCGGACAGCTTTTCCTTACGACCAAGCACCTTGGATGGGAAGCCTTTTCCGACGGTTCGCTATCACCGGAGCCGAGCCACTCCTGGTTTGATTATGGCGAACTTGCCGGCATTATTCAGAACCTGAGAATTGAGATTGTTCAATCTGGGGGCTTTTTGCCACGAGAAGGGAAAATCGTTCCCCTTGAACAGTCTCATACTCTGTACATACTTGGGGAAAATCCATTTTGAACGAGTTATCCTTTGATCAATCATTATGTGTTACTATCCGTGCCGATGCTAGCCCCTCTTTAGGTTACGGACATGTTCGACGGACTCTCACTGTTACTAATAGATTGCAGGCAATGACAGGTATGCAGGCCCGCTATCTTATGAAACCTGAGAGCGACTCAGCATTGGTACAAGCGTCAGGCTGTGACGTGATCCACCTGACTGATAATAGCAGCATCGGAAGCCTCATGGCGGCTATAAAGGCTACCGATGGCCCGCTTATCCTGGATACATATGCACTCACCAAAGATGACTTGGTGTGCCTACAGCAGGATAACTTTTGCACGGTAGTTTTCGACGACGGAAAACGACTGGAAAGCTACCCCGCAAATGTTGTAATAGACTACGCACCTGGCGCCGCACAACTGCCTTACCACGGCCTGACAACAACCTGCTTTTGCCTGGGCCCTGCTTACTTTCCCTTACACCGTGAGTTTCTGGCTCAACAAGCGCATCGGAATCGCCGACGTCCGATCCAGAGTGTGGTCATCACTTTCGGTGGCAGTGATCCTGATGACGAAACAGCTCGTATTGTAAAGCTTTTCGCTCAGCACTCGCATTCTTGGAAAGTGGTAGCGATCCTAGGGCCAGGGTACACAGGGCGAGCTGAAGAGGTAGCCTTGCCCGATGGATCGGTCGAATTGCGGCGCAACGTCGCTGATATGGTTCAGGTGCTTGCAGCGGCAGACCTTGCTATCTCCGGTGCTGGGGGTACGGCATTGGAACTTGCTTGCCTGGGGGTGCCGGGATTGCTCCTGGTACTGTCGGACGACCAACAACGCATTGCTTCCGGCTTAGCGGAAGTCGGTGCAGCTATTAACCTGGGATGGTTCAAGCATGTAACTGACCATGATATCTGGCATACGATAGAACAGGTCGCTGCTGATTCAATGCGCTTAGACGGAATGAGTGCCGCCGGACAGCGTTTGGTGGACGGTCAAGGAGCGAAGCGGATAACTCGCGCTATTATTGACGCTTGGTCAAGACATCAGGCTATCTTTACAGATTGAGCAGAGCAAGGTCAAAACTGGAGTAGGCATGGCATTTGAGATATCAGATAATGTAATTTGGGTAGACAGCGAGGTCCATTTGCTGCCGCCTGAGTGGTGCCAATCCAACTATTATCCCCCTGCTGAAGAAGCAGTGATGAGACGTATAATCTACGATCATCCGGAAAGGGAAATGGCTCTATCTCGAGCCAGTGTCGCGGGACTGCTGGCCGAGATGGAAAAAGCCGGCGTAGATAAGGCGATTATTATGGGTATGCCGTGGCAGAATCCGGCGTTTTGTTGGAAAAACAACGACTACATTGCTGAGGTGGTCGAGAGATACCCCCAGAAATTTATCGGTTTGGGTATCTTGCCCCATCCGCAGCGGGACGATCCAGTACTGGCGGTAGAACGAATAGCGGAAGAATACGGCTTCAAAGGGACCAAGGTCATTCCGTCCTGGTACGGATACGGACTGAACGACTCAGAATTCGAATCCGTCTTGACGCGGATGATAACGCTGAATTTGGTACTAGTCCCGCATACTGACCAACTCTTTGTCGACCCGCAAAAGGCGGACAGCCCGTACCGCCTTTTGCAGGTTGCCAGGAAGTTCCCGGAGCTGAAAATCCTTGCCCCGCATTTGGGCGGGCTGCTGTGCTTGTATGCTTTGCACCCCCCGATTAAAGGTGCACTGAAAAACATCCTTTTCGTCACGTCCCTGCCTTCTACCATGAAGATGGTTGCCTTTGCTGTGCAATCCGTGGGTGCCGGGCAGGTGGCCTTCGGCACGGATTTTCCGTTCAACGCACCCCACGATCAGGCGACTGTCCGTCGCGAACTCGAGGCCCTCTCTTTTTCTGAGCAGGAACTCTCGCTGATTGCCGGGAAAAATATTCTGCAATTTCTGGAGTTGGAAGAATGAGAGTAATTACCGGACACCAGCCCGTCTATCTCCCTTGGCTGGGGCTGTTTCATAAAATTTCACTCGCCGACGTGTTCATCTTTATGGACGATGTCCGCTATCTGGAACAAGATTGGAACAATCGCAATAAAATCAAAGGACAACACGGCTCCTTCTGGTTGACTGTTCCGGTCAAGCTCAAGAACTCGGGATCGCTCCTCCTGAAGGACATCGTGGTCGACTCCGGTGGGTGGGGTGGAAAGAGACACTGGCAGATCAGGCATTGGAAAAGCATTCAGTCTTGCTATGCCAAGACGCCGTATTGGGAAGAATATGCTCCTTTTTTCGAGAAACTATACACCAAACGGCCATGGAAATGGCTTTCGGAACTTAATGAGGCTGTGCTTCAGTATCTGTTGAGGATCCTTGGAGTCGAGGTGGAAATCGTCAAAGCCAGTGAGTACGGTTTTCAAGGTTACAAATCCGGTATGGTATTGGATCACTGCCGCAAGCTGGATGCCAACCTGTGTGTTCTGGGGACGCTCGGACGTGATTATATTAAGGAGGAAGATTTCCTCCGGCAGGGCATCTCCATCTACTACCAGGACTACAAACACCCGAGCTACGAGCAGCGTTTTGGCGAGTTTCTCTCCCATTTATCTGTGGTGGACCTCCTTTTCAACTGTGGACCTGCCAGTGGCGAGATTCTGCTGTCAGGCAATGTCAGCAAGGCCGACCTGACTGATGCGGACAGTGAGTTGGGTGGTGCCGGAGTCATCGAGTATGAGAACTGACGACATGGGTTACTTAGAGACCACATTCAGGTTAGGTAACCGCCTTCTGAAGCCGGGTGGCGTTCCGTATGTAGTGGCGGAGATCGGACTAAACCACAACGGCGATCTATCGCTGGCGAAAAAGACGATAGACGCAGCGGTTGAGGCCGGCGCGGATGCCGTCAAGTTTCAGACCTTCCGCGCTGAAGAGTTTATGGCCGATCACGAGATGGCCTATGAGTACGAGTCGGGCGGCGAACGAGTGAGCGAGTCGATGTACGAGATGTTCAAGAGGCTTGAGCTGCCCGAGATCTGGCACGCGGAGCTACAAGCATACGCTCACGCAAATGGCCTTGAATTCTTGTCGTCTGCGGCCGATCCAACATCAGCAGATCTACTGATAGCCTTGGGAACCCCGGTACTGAAAATAGCTTCGGAAGATTTGATCAACCTGTCACTTCTGGAATACGTGGCAAAGCGGCGTGTGCCGGTGATTCTTTCCACGGGGATGGCAGATCAGACAGAGATAGACCAGGCAGTTACTATCTTACGCAAGGGCGGATGTAAGAATCTACTGCTGTTGCATTGCGTCTCGCTCTACCCTACACCAGACGAGGAAGCAAACTTGTTACGCATGACCAGTCTCCGCGATAGGTATGGAACATTGGCAGGATTCTCGGATCACACTTTGGGTTGTGAGGCCACAATTGCAGCCGTTGCTTTGGGTGCAGTGCTGATTGAGAAACATTTTACGCTCGATCGCACTCTGCGAGGACCTGACCATGCTTTGTCTTCCGACCCAACCGAACTGGCAGAGATAGTGGCTGGTGTGCGTAAGGTGGTGAAACAACTGGGTTCGCCTGATCTCATGCCATCGCGTGGTGAACGGGCAGCCCGTGAGCAGTTCCGGCGCAGTGTTGTCGCTGCCGTTGATATCGCCAAGGGTGCGATCATCAAAAGGGAGATGTTATGTCTGAAGCGACCAGGCGATGGAATTCCGCCGCGCGAACTTGATGCTTTAGTTGGAAAACGTGCCCGACGCGGTTTTGAGGTGAACGGGCAAATTAAGTGGGATGGAGTAGAATGAAAACGCAATCACCCACATTGATAATTACCGCTCATCCCGATGACGAAGTCCTCGGCTGCGGCGGCGCCATAGCCCGGCTGGCCCTAGAGGGACACGATGTCTACATCGCAATCCTGGGCGAAGGGATCACGTCCCGCTACCAACATCGAGAGCAGGCCGATCAGGCGATGGTCAAAGAACTTCACGCCCGAAGCCGGCAGGTGGCGGAGTTGTTGGGAGCAAAGGACCTCTTCCTGTACAGTCTGCCGGACAACCGCTTCGACACCGTGCCGCTTCTGGATGTAATCAAGATCATAGAGGAGCTGGTAAAGCGCGTGCGGCCGCAAGTCATCTACACCCATCACGGCGGCGACCTGAACATTGACCACGTGGTGGTGCATCGTGCTGTGTTGACGGCAACCCGGCCCATTCCCGGTCACCCGGTTAAGGAAATCTATGCTTACGAGGTACCATCCTCAACTGAGTGGGCCTTTGGACAATTCCAGTCCGCTTTTCGGCCCAACGTTTTTGTGGACATCAGCAAGACATTGGAAACCAAGATTAGGGCCATGGAACTCTATAAGAGTGAAGTCCTCGCTTTTCCCCATCCCCGCTCGCCCGAGGCCCTGCGAACGATTGCCCGTCGCTGGGGGAGTGTAGTGGGATTGGAGGTCGCAGAGGCTTTTGAGTTGGTTCGGTCTATCAGGTAGATTATTTTAGAAAGTGTCTCATGGTGATGGCATCTCTGAATCTGTCTGGTGGAGAATGCAAAGATAAGGAAAAACACTCAATGAGTAAACCAGCCCCAAAAATCTACTGGATACTGCAAAACAGTCAGATCACACCTTCTATGGTTGAGTTTCTCAAGTTGACAAAACATAGAATGAAAGATGTCTCTTTTGAATTCAAAATACCAGTAGGGGGTAATGATGCCCTGAAATTGAGCAAGGGCTTGAATCCAGCCACGTTTGAAGCGCGTTATTACAAGAAAGAAAGGTCAACAGAAAATCTTATCAGAAAGAGAGATGCAATCGGTGGGGCCGAATATTCTGAAGGTCTCTTTTTGTGGCGGGCTTTACTCGCTGATGATTTAGGGGGCGGTGTTCTATATAAGGCATCCTTGCAGGTGCCCCCTGACCCACTGGTAAAATGCGTCATAATTCAAATCCCTTCCCCGTTATTTTCACATACGGAAGAAGAATATATATATCACGCCTGGATCCTCTGGGCACGGGAAAGGGGTGTCCCGGTCATCGGCTACGAGTTCATGCCCCTCGATATCCGCTGGACCCTGGCCCCATCCCTTCTTGACGGTATCATCACAACAAGTGAGCGGTCCCATGCTCATCTTACGACCGGATGTGGGAAAATACCTTCACAGATTTGGCTTCTGCCGCGCTTTGAGGCCTGTTCATTTTCTCCTGCCAGTCCGGTTTTTTTGAGAAAGGACCTCGGGATCGCCTATAACTATCGTGCGTTATACAAAATACCCGGGGAAAGGACTGTTCTCTATATTCCCCATAATGTGATGCAGGTTTATGAATACCGCGCCATTATGAAAAAACTGGCCGGGATCGGATACAGACTTCACATCATGTTCGCTATCGGAAAAAGTCAGGTGAGAGGCACCCATACACATTCTCAAATCATAAAAAAGGTCTGTCAAAAAGAATTAGAGCATTTTGCATCATATTCATTTCACGACTTGAACTCTGTCTGGGATATAACAATGGCTGATGGTTTGGTCGCTGCCAACGCCTGTTTTAGCACCTGCGCCTCCTCCGCCCTCGGGATCCCGACAATCATCTATGATGATGCGGTCCCTGCCGGATCAAATGGATATCAGAAAACCGTTAACAACCTTTCCGACCTGATGGTTGAGATCGAGAAGATTGTGGAATATCATGGCAAGGTGACAGAATTAAAGGACGTGATTTCGGAGATATTGGCCTGGAAATGAAAGGTCTTGGAAATTCTACAACTTATTGAAACCATAGGGAGTTGTTGAGGCTTGGATTCCTGGTTCGCGTATGGAATAATGGAATGGTGGAATAATGGAATAGTGGAATAATGGGTTTTAGCAGTATAAGACATTATTCTTATTTTATCCCAATATCCCAGTATTCCAAGCTTATTGAGATTGAAGGTTGTCTTGCCACTGTTTATCTTTCTGCTTCTTTTGAAGAGACTCAATCAGCTTTAGTAATGCATTTTCAACCTTATAGTGGAGCTGGTCTAACTTTTCGTATTCCTTGTCCGTGATTTGACTGGCTTGCTTGAAACTCACATAGCAAGAATGAAATTCTCCACAGGAACCAAGTGCAATATTTAGATAATTTAAGTACTCTTTCAGGCTGCGCCTACAGTAACCTTCTGAGATGTTCCTTGAGATGCTGTGGGCGGCATCGATGGAGTTAGCGGCGATCTTCTTGAGTTCAAATGGAAAGTCGGTAAGTATTTTACAGGCCAAGACGTAAAGGGAAATCGCGTCTTGCCACACCCTGAGTTTCTTAAACCCTCTATTGATGTTTTTTCGATCCATGACGTGCTTATTTCACAAATCGTGTTATTGTTCAACAACATAGAAGATAAACCCAATATTCCAGCGTTCCAACATTCCATTATTCCAATTGTGAGCGAAGCGAACTAAGTTTTTGGATGTCGAAACCATAGGAGGAACTGTGAAAAGTTTTTGGCAGGGGAAAAAAATCGTGGCCTTTATTGCCCTGAGCCACCATACCCGCTTTATAACACCCATTATGGAAACCCTGGCGGGAAAGGGAGCGGATGTGATTTATGTGGTTGGTCAGGCAGAGAATTCACAAGAGATCACCGCTATTGAAACGGGGTTGAGATATAGGCATGTGTTCGACTATGTGGACGATGCGGATATGGACGATGTGCGCAGGAATTATCATCTCCAAAAAGATGCTATAGCTGCATCACTGAGAAGAGATTTCGTATTAGCCACCAATCCAGTAACTGTCATTGACAGGGTGTTTTGGGCCTCTGCTAAAGAATACGTTGGATTTAGAAATCTCTTTCCAAAAGAAAAGCCGGATCTGTGCCTTGCCCTGCACGAGCAAACTCGCTGGGGCAAAATGCTTGGTTTTTGGGCAAAAAAGCACCATGTGCCCTATATCACGTTTCAGGAAGGACTTTATTACGTCAATGACATTCTGGGACATGTGATGTATAGCACGCTCTGTTTAGTATGGGGAGAAATGACTCGAAAGAAACTTACTGGATTTGAAGCGCCGACCGACAGAGTCATTCCAGTAGGGAATACCCATCTCGCCGAGGAAATAAGGCAACTCCAGGAAGGTAACATTCGGGGGAAAAAACGTCGTCAATACAAGTGTGATCAAACCGTTGTTGTCCTCTTGCTAATATCAACAACCCTGCCGCCTTTAACTGAAATGATGCCGTTTTTTGATCTGTTTACGAGACGAAAAGATATACGTCTATTCATCAAATGGCATCCTGTCGCCAGAAAAACTGACATAGAGAACTGGATCGAATCCGTCCCGAAAGCCGTTAGAGCAAAGATCGTCAGCATCCATGGAGAAGAAAGCACCTATGACCTCATGGCCATGAGTGATCTATGTGTTCTGACAACACCCAGCACAACCGGGCTCGAGGCGCTTGCCATTGGAAGACCGCTTGTGGAACTGCGATTGAATACCTTTTCTGAAACACCGTACTCTTCCGTTGCAAAAGGAGCTGCCGCATCCTTCACGCCCGTCGAACTTGCCAGGGCCCTGGAAAACAATACTGATTTTGCCGGACTCATCGATAGGCAGGCGGTGGAGGAGTATCTAAAGGAAGAGATTTTCGATACCCGCGGGGTTGTTGAGCGTATAGAAGAGATCACCAAAAGACTGATCATGGCCAGAGAGGATGCTCCTCCCTCCGGGATAAAACCACAGTCTGAAACGAGTATGGATTGGACCATTGTTGTGCCGGTGCATAAGGACGCGGAAGTGCTGCTGGCCCAGCTTGAAGCTGTGGCGGCACATTCAGAAGGCCAGGGGGTGTATGAGGTCTATCTCTTGGAGCCGGAAGGTCTGACCGAAGATGTGCTGGAAATTCTGCGGGGTTTGGGTGGAGATATAAACAGAATGACAATTCCCCCAGGCACACTCCTGGCCGAGGCGATGAACAAGGCCGCGCAGCAGGCTCGAGGCAGGACTGTGCTTTTTCTAGGACCGGGAGTTTCACCCTTAGAGGATTGGCTGGCTTGCCTTGGACAAGCAATTGAAAACCATGGCAAAAAAAGACTGTTGGGAGGCCGTATCGAAAGTCTTTCGGGCGGTCTTGTGCATGCCGGGATGGTATTGAATCCGAACAACTCACCGATTTCGGCCTACCAGAATCTGGATGCCGAGTTTCCCAAGGCCCTTAAAGAGCGTTCTTTTCAGATACTGGATCACTTTATTGCCGTGCACCGGAATTTTTTCCTTGAATTAGGCGGATTTTGGGATAAAAGCGGTGGATATGCCTTTATGGATCTGTGCCTGCGAGCAAAGGAATATACGGGTGATATGGACGTGGCCATGTATCTGCCAAAGGTTCGGTTTGTCCAGATTGACCAGCAAAGCCCTTCAACTGATCAGGACGCCGCCATCCATTTTTATGGCCGCTGGCACGGGGTCTTGTGGGATAATGAAGATAAGCTGTATGCCCAAGACGGTATTTCCAGGATGGAAGTGGGAAGGGCGCTGATGGAAAGGCTCGCTCGCCTGGTACCCAAAGAGGCTCAGGGCTGATTTGGGCTAAGTTGCCCGGATTTGGCGTTTTAAAATGAGCCGGATAAGTAAACAGCATTGTAATGCAAGAAGATTAGAAGGCAGAAGTCGGAGATCAGAGGTCGGAGATCAGAGGGCAGAGATCAGAGGTCGGAGGTCAGAGGTCGGAGGTCAGAGGGCAGAGATCAGAAGAGCAGATGGTGAGAAGATGAGAAGAGCAGAAGGTTAGCCTGCCGCGACGGGCGCGAGCACGGCGGGAAGATTAGAAGATGAGTTCAAAAACAAAACTTTTCAGCGTTCATTTCCATTGAATTTAACATTGCAATTAATTAATAGAAAAAACAAAACGAAAACAGAATTATTTAGAGCCTGTAAACTAAATTCATCCGCACAAGATTAAGATGGATTCGTGAATGATTCCTTTAAAAAAGGTCATTCAATGACCGGCTATAAATCTTAAATAATGGTTTTTAAGACCGCTTTGAGCGGTTAACAGAACATTCCTCCGTCTTTGCCGGAGGTCATTGAATTTAAAGAGCGGAAGTCGGGCCAAGCGATCCGTAACCTTATTCAGCCCAGTTTTCCAGATGTAGACCAACAACTCTTTCAAATTCTTTGGTATTGCTGGTCACCAATATCATGTTCCGTATTGGTATCAAGCAGATAGCGCATCAGAAAGATTCTCTCTTCTGCATGGCAGGCTGATTACGTCCGTCTTTCATAAAATCTTCCGGAAATTCACTGAGAGAGTCGAACAACGAGTCCCATGTCATTTCTATGGGCTCCAGTATAATTTGCTTGCCTTTTTTGAATATTTTTACCTCATTACCATAAATTCTGAATGCCTTGGGCAGCCTTACTGCTTGAGAACTGCCATTCTGAAATAATTTTGCTGTGTCCATTTCATTCCCCCCTCCTTGCCGTGTATATTTTTAATATATACACCAATAATCTAAAAATCGATTGTATCTGAACCACTACCGACTATAAGCCGGCAGGTTATTCCTTATACAGGGCTGACCATTCATGATTTCCGGATTGACGGTGATTCTGTCAAATCTTGCCCACATTCAATGACAATGTCTGTATCTATCAGGATATCTTCCATTTCAGCCTCCTTAGATTTTCTAATGGGGATTATTGTTTCATATTCCCATTGTTATCAAATTTACCGCAAGCCCCCCATTATTGTCAACGATGCTGTGAAACAGCACGCAGAAATACGGGCTGGTTGCTTGTTAACTTGATAGTATAGGAATTTCCTTTTTTAGAGCGGCGAAGCCGCGTTATATAGAATCGCGAAGCGATTGTATAACTTATTTTAAACAAATTCCATAAACTTTGATT
>SDBU01002582.1_pt1 | contig 23926 bp, 25 predicted proteins | sample 2277071 | NCBI WGS metagenome assembly SDBU01 (sample SAMN10397929, study PRJNA504765) | marine sediment metagenome | isolation source: marine sediment core GS08_GC12, 126 cmbsf | place: Arctic Ocean: Gakkel Ridge, Loki's castle | collected 2008
TTTGATCTACGCCGCTCTCGTATGTATCTTGCAGACCGCCTTCCCATGTAAAATATGTATCGTCAATAACCAGGTCCCAGTCACCTGTGACGTTGATTGCTATACCCTCTGCGTATTTTGGGACCGTAATGGCAATAGTTAATATTACAAAAAAAGGTATGAATTTGCTTGTCTTTTTCAACATCTGATTAGTTGACAATGTTAAATTAGAAATAAGATCCAGTAGCCCAACTTTCTAAGTTGGCTAGAAGCAAGCTTCATGCGCTCAAACCAAGAGATCCTTCGCTACGCTCTGGACATGCCTTGGGCTACGCTGAAATCTAACATTGTCGAGTTAGTCGGTCACTGTTGGGCAAGGGTGAAAGTTACCGTTTTTTCCTCGCTCGTTCCGGCGCCAACAGTTGCATCTGCAGTAGCTGTATAGGTTATTGTTCTTTGCCCCGAGGTTTGAGATATCGCTGTGATAACATCCACTGCAGTAGCCGTACCTCCAGTTGAAAGGGTACCACTACCATTAGTACCACCACCCTCAGATCCGGACGCTGCTACTGTCAGTACGATACCCGACGAGTACGCGCTGTCTAGCTCCGCCGTTATCTTTTGAGCCTGGGCGGCATTAGTAGCGTAGGTTACTGTCGTTGTTTCAGCGTATTCGGTATCAATCGCAGCAATCGACACACTTACGGCAGCATCACCAAGCAGTATGTCATTGACACCTACAATACTAATCGTGAGAGTTTGAGTATCATCCACCACAGCCATGGCGATAATAACAGCCAAACCACCCAAAAGCGCCAATACAGCCAATCCTACTATTATCAGTTTTCGCTCGTTCAACATTAAGTACACCTTCCTACTTTACCTTTCCACTGTAAGCTTTCGTGAGCCATAAGCTTTCGTGAACCATAAGACGAAGTCGTCGGTGACTTCAGGATTAGCCCCGTTCCCTGTGAGAACCAGAGAACGGGACTATGAATGAGGTTTTACCCTACGAACTCGTAATGGTGAAGGTAATCGTATGCGTATCAGTTCCGGCTCCCTGAGCTGCTGTAGCGCTTGCTATGTACTCTAAATCGCAGCCGCCCGTTGTCGTCACTATTCCAGTAATAAAATCTGCGGCACCCGCACCATGGGCAAGGGATACTGCTGTCCCGGGCGCAGTACCACCGGTAACAGTTCCCTCCACGTCTACCGTAAGGCTAAATTTTTGGGTACCCTCACTAACGCTGGTTCCCACTGTAATCTTTCCACCGGCTCCGTTTGCAGTCCATGCAAGGCTACAAGTACTATTATTTGACGCATTACCTGGCTCAGATCCGGCAGTAGCGGTACTAATTGTGAGTGTAAGAATCCCGCTAGTAGTAATCTCGTTAATTAGCTCTACGGTAACCGTCACACTCTGATCGGCGGTTTCGTCAGCCATAGCGATAACAACCAAACCACCCAAAAGCGTCAATGCGGCGAATACCGCTGTTAGTTTTTTTAAGTTTAACATTTTATTTTATCCTCCGAAGAAATTATTTCCTATCCAGGAATTCATAAGTAAGTTTTCAAAAAGAACTTGCATTTTTGGAAGGTGGGAAAATTATACAATATTAAGGTAGGAAAATTATACAATATATAACAACAGATGTCAAGGGTTTTTCAACCCATACTCACACAGTATTTGATCAAAATCTCTCAGCGTTCTTGCTGCTGGATGAGATGTGAATTCGCAAGTTTGCAGTCAACCGTCGGGAACCAAGAGATGCGTCGCTGTGTTCTGGACATGCCTTGGGCTCATATGTTAGTATTTACCAAAGTCAAAATAATCACTCTAGAGATTTTTGTCCAAAGGATTGTGGAATTCTAAGAACGCTTGATAAGCTTGACATTGCTCATATTTTTCACATTGCTTACATTCCATTGTATGACAATGGCTATTTGTCGCGAAGTTCTTTGGAAAAAACAGTTTAATAGTACGATGACCAAAATTAGAATCCAATCTAGATAAAAAAAGACACATTAGTCATACCCCTTATACTTTATTTTTGAAAACTACCTAAACGGGAAATAAAAACAATCTGTGCATATTAGAGCAAGTATCGTGCCAAAGAATAATATCAGGGAAAATTACGCTAATCAATTGAGGAAGAATATAGGAAAGGTGAAGAATTCGGAAGAATCTTAAATCTGGAAAGCTTCGCCAAAGAACGTTCTATTTTGCAGGGATATCGCCATAAAAGTACGCAAATTTTTGCGCAGGTGTAAAAATTTGCATATTTCTCTTACATGGAATAAATTACAAATGGGGTAGGAATTTTGGGTGGTGCGTTACATGTAACGCTGTGATGTTAAAAACAGAGAGATATCAGTGAAAACAACGCATTATGAGGATTACCGGAAGTTTCATAGCATTACTTGTTCATCACTACTGATTTGATATTCTTTTACTTTATATAGGAGTGTTCTATAGCTAATGCTTAAAAGTCGCGCGGCCCGACTTTTATTTCCGTTAGTTTGCTGAAGTACCTCTGTTATCTTCGAGCGTTCAGCCATTTGCACGACTTCTTTCAGTGACATGCCGGGCAAACCACTCTTAAGGTTGAGGTGTCGTTCTGGTAAGTTCAGGTCATGTGCATGAATGACAGTGTCTTCACGCAGAGCCACACATCTAGTGATGACATTTTCTAATTCCCTGATGTTGCCCGGCCAATCGTAATAAATAAGGGCATCCAACGCTTCACTGGAGATTTCAAGTTCTTCAGCGACGCCTTGCGCTTCGCATTGCTGTCGCAGCAAGTATTTTGCAAGGTCGGGAATATCCTGTTTACGTTCTCTCAGTGGGGGGATATGAATAGTAACGACATTCAAGCGGTAGTACAAATCTTGTCTGAAAGTCTTTTCCTTGATGGATTTTTCCAAATCGATATTTGTTGCTGCAATGACCCGCACATCAAGAGGGATGCTCTTTAAACCGCCAACTCTTTCAATCGTGTGGTTTTGCAGCACTCTCAGCAACTTTACTTGAATGGTTGAGCTAGCTTCTCCCATCTCATCAAGGAATATAGTGCCTTTATTTGCATGTTCGAATTTGCCTATCTTGGTATCGACGGCATCTGTAAATGCGCCTCGTTCATGTCCAAATAACTCGCTCTCCAGTAGAGTTTCCGGGATGGCAGCACAATTCACAATTACAAATGGCTCCTCTTTTCTGCGTCCCGTATAGTGTATCGCCTGGGCAATGAGTTCCTTACCAGTACCCGTTTCGCCGGTTATTAACACGCTAACACCCGAATTTGCAAGCCGCGCAACTTTCAGAAATACTTCCTGAATCTGCTCTGTAGCTCCAATTAGTTTTGTAGGTTGTTCGGGATGCGGGATGTTCAAGCCGCCGTCAGAAAAAGTCACATCTTCCCGCAATATTCGGCCAGCCAGAGCCTTCTTGACTACATCTTGTATTTTCTTTTCTCCGGTTTTACTCTTATTCAGATAATCGAACGCTCCTAGCTTCATACACCGCACAGCGGTGTCCACCGAACCGTTGGCATTCATAATGATGACGGGCATGTCAAGCTTCATGCGTCTCTTTACAATCTCTAACAATGTTTCCCCGTCTAACTGCGGCATCTGAATATCACTAACGATTAAATCGACATCCTCATTGGAAATAGTGTTCAAGGCTTTTTGTTTATTGTGCGCGGTAATAACATTGTGGCCAAGGTCACGTATCGCTTTCTCTGAGAATCGATATATCTCTTCATCGTTACTAACTATCAATGCAAGTATATCTGTCATTTTTATTTTAAGTCCCCCTCGTTCTACGCGTTTATAGCTCTATTGTCGAATTGAGCTATGTTTAAGAGATAAGTTAATAGAACATTTTTTTCGGCAGCATCTTGAACATTCCTCTTCTCTATAACCTCTGTCACTAAATCTCTGAATTCAAGAAGTTCAAAAGGTTTTTCGATGTAATCGATAGCGCCATGTTTTATTACTTCTACGACAGAATCAGAGGTACCATATCCCGTGATAACAATCACTTCGGAATCTATATTCATATTCCTTATGGTTTTCAATAATTCCAGTCCTTCCAATTCACTGGACATCTTTAGGTCTGTAATAATCAACGTGAAGAAATCTCTTTTAATTTTCTCTAAAGCTTCTTCAGCATTTGAAGCAGTTTCCACAAAATATTCATCCCGATGTAATAAATCTGATAATAACTCACGTATGATGTCATCGTCATCTACTATCAAAATCTTCGGCAGTGTCATATATCCTTTTCCTTTCCGGGCGGTAATATTCATTTATACTTCATAATAAACATCGGCATATTGTAACTCAAACTTAACGAAAATTTTGACAATGACCGCGAAAACCCAGTCAATACTGTGTGAATTACGAATTACGAAGTACGAGTTACGAATTTGGATAAGCTCATATCCTCTACATTTGCGGAATCCAAAATGTAAAGCTTTCTTTCGTGGCTAAAGTTTAATATTGAAAAATATGAAACTTTTCTCAAATGCAAAATTTTCATTGATGAAGGTACTTAACTTTGATAAAATAACCCTTATACCGATTTGGGGTTGAAATTTCCCATTCTCAACTCAAACAGAATTAACTGCCACGAAAGGGTATCCGTAGTTTAGCCCCCCGATGGATACATCTGGCGCACTGAATACGCGGAGGACTAACTTTCCACTTGATAATCCACGCGTGAAGTGTTAAACTTAAATAAAATGCTAAACGATATCCAAAGGTGAAACGACTACTATTTTCTCTCGCATCCTGAAACGTATGCGAGAGAAAATTCGTACACGCCAGTATGTGATGACACTTCACGCGGAAGAGGAAATGAACGACGATGGTTTGACCATCTACGATGTAGAAAGCGGAATCCTCACAGGAGATATATTGGAACGTCAAAAGAATAAGGTGACCGCCGAATGGAAATACCGCGTCAGAGGAGAAACAATTGACGGCGGTGAGGTAGAGGTAGTTGCCAAGTTGGGTTCGACCGGCAAGCTGATCATTATCACCGTATACATACCGTAGAAAAGGAGGAATGTCAAATGGTGTGTGATATTTGTGGGCAAGATAGCGCACACATCCGTAGGGTTGCTAGAACCTACGGTAAGAGAAAAGATTTGCTGGTGATAGAAAACATCCCGGTGGTGAGTTGTCCTCATTGTGGTGAAAGCTACCTGACAGCAGAGACACTGCACGAAATCGAACGCCTTAAACTACACCGAAAGAGCCTTGCTGTTGAGCGCCTTGTGGAAGTCGCCAGCTTCGCATAACTGACTGTAGGCAAGTTTTTAACCTTCTTTTCTATCCGCAAGGAGATGGATGGTGATTCCTTTTATGGCAAAAGAATACAATAATCAGCCATGCTTTTTTCAAAAGACACTACATTGTTTACGCAATGGCATTGCTCACGCAACGGCGTTGATTTTTGCATTCCAAATTAAGCATCAACCATGAGGTAAACATCGTGCTATATATTGTTGCCACACCCATTGGAAATCTAGGAGATTTCAGCTATCGTGCTGTTCAGGTGTTACGCGATGCAGATGTCATTGCCTGCGAAGATACCCGGCGAACGCGGATTCTTTTGAACCATTTTGAGATTCCCATACCGCGTTTTTTTATTTCATATCGTGAGCAAACGGAGCGCAAAGCAGGCCGCCGTCTGATTGAACTGTTAGAAGAAGGAAAAACAGTTGCGTTGTGCGCGGATTCTGGGTATCCAGGAATTAGCGACCCCGGATACCGTTTGGTCTGTGACGCCATAGAAAAAGGCATCCAGTTGGAAGTTATACCTGGCGCCAGCGCTGTGCCGGTTGCTCTAATTATTTCCGGTCTGCCGTCCTCCAGCTATACATTCAAAGGCTTCCCTCCTCGAAAAAGTGGGGCGATTCGACGCTTTTTTGAGGAAGAGAAAGATATGTCGCACACTCTGATATTTTTCGAATCCCCCATGAGATTGGTAAAAACACTGGCTCTTGCCGCCGAAGCTCTTGGAGACCGGAAAGCGGCGGTTTGTATTGAGCTAACAAAGAAATTTGAGAGCGCATCTCGCGGCTTCTTAACCGATTTGATAGCCTCATTTACCGGACAAAAAATCAAAGGTGAGGTGACGATTGTGATTGCCGGCAACAACTCTAAATTCACCCGGAGCGAAAGTGAGGTTGCAACCAAAGGGTGCGAGCATGATGAATAATTTGAACACGCTACATGGCGTTTTAAAACTTCCCGCTTTTTTCCCCGATGCGACTAGAGCAGTGGTCAGAGCGGTTGACTCAAAGGATATAGAAGATTGCGGAATCGAAGGACTTGTGGTAAACACCTTTCATCTGCTTTCAAAACCTGGGGCTCGTGTAATCTCTGGTCAGGGGGGAATACATAAGTTTATGAATTGGAAAGGGCACATTATCTCTGATTCTGGTGGGTTTCAGTTGTTCTCACTTCTCGCCAACTCTTCCAAACTCGGCTCTGTTTCAAAAAAGGGTTTTGTATATCGTCCAAACAAAGGCGACGGTAAAACGATTCTGACGCCGGAAAAATGTATCCAAAAACAGTTTCAGTTTGCGTCCGATATTATGGTTTGTTTAGATTACTGCATCCATCCCGAGGCACCATACGATAAGCAGAAAGAGAGTGTCGAGTATACGGTTCTTTGGGCTGACAAATGTAAAAGCGAGTTCGATAAACTGCTACGCGAAAAGGAAATTGACAACAATGCACGACCACTTCTTTTTGCCGTTGTTCAGGGTGGAGGCGATTTTAATCTCAGGCGCGAATGTGCAGAACGGCTCATTGAAATGGGATTTGACGGATATGGATATGGAGGATGGCCCATTGTCGCGGGGAATCAACTCTCGGAAACACTGGAATTTGTGTCACAACTGTTGCCGAAATCCAAGCCCAAGTACGCGCTGGGAATTGGTAAACCTGAGAATGTGGTCAGATGTGCGGAAATGGGATATTCTCTCTTTGACTGTGTTATTCCGACTCGTGATGCCCGTCACGGAAGACTATATATATTTTCAGAGGAGCCGGAAGGTTCTTCTTTGGCAGGCTCGGATTTCTACAAGTGTCTGTACATGATGGATAAGAAGCATATAAATGACAAGCGGCCTTTGGAGGAGGGTTGTGACTGCCTCTGTTGCCGCGGCTATTCCCAGGCATACTTGCATCACCTATTTAAAATAAAAGATGCGTTGGCTTATCGTCTAGCGACAATCCACAACTTGAGATTTTATGCCCGACTTATAGATGCCATTCGTCTGCGCATTGACATGCCGAGGGTTGTAAAATTAACTTAAAGTGAGTGAGTGTACGAGTTTTGCGTTTAAACGACTGTTTACTTTCCAATTTAAAAAACTGATTAAGTTTTTGATTTCGAAGGGATAGGGATTCTCGGATAGGATATCAGTGACGAAATTACGAATTGCAATATAGCCACACCGGTAGCTTCAGACGACGCAGATAAAGCAACCCCTAAATCAGCGCGGTCTGATAATCGGTGGCTCTAATCGCAATTCTGACCACGGAAACACGGAAGAAACAGAGATAATTTTGTGTTCTCCGTGTCTCTGTGGAAAAAATTACGAAATCTTTAGTGACATTGGACTAAGGGTTAATAAACCGTTAAATTGTGCCCTGTAATGAGGATTTCTTCCTGTTGGAATTCGGCTTTGAGGCGTTCTTTGTAGTGGGTAACAAATTGCTCGCTTCCATCAGAGGGTGCAAAATCAATTGTGGTATAGATTATAATCAATTCTTGATAAACTTGGTTGGCTTGTCTCCAAACACCTCGTAGCGGAAATTCATGCATCATTGATGTGACACCGCCAAATCGTTCAAACAGGGCATCATGAACTGACCTGTACTTTTCCTCTTCAATAAATCGACCATCATTGTATTGAAGAGGCAAGTAGATGTTGTATTTTCTCGCTTGGATGGACATTTTCATCAACCTCAAAATATGGGAGCTGTTTTTCATTTAACACTCGGATATGATGCTCTGATACGATGTAAACCTGGTCTTTGGTAACCTGTGTAATGGGGCCCTCTTGAATAAGGGTTTTCCAAACTTTGCCCCAATGTTCATCGGGAATTTTTATCTTACGCATTCAGGACTCCTCCTTCGGCATATTTCCCCGCTCTTGAGAGATTTCGGTAAGGATTATAACTTTAAGAGGAAGTTTTGTCAAGGTAAAATCCAGAAATTCTCAAAGAAAGGCTGGATAACCTACATTGAGCAGTTATGTAGAGCAAAAATCAGATTTAGGATGACTGGCGGAAGTTTCTTCGGAAGAAAGAAGTCGGAAAAATGACTTTAGACACTGATAAAGACGAAATAGAAGTATTTGTCAATAAAATTAAAGCGGCGCGAAAATATCGCAATATCTGCGAAGATACGATTCGGGACGTAATCGAAAATACACTGCCGAAATATCGGCGAACAAAGGACGCCATTAAAGCAGCGAAAACCAAGCTACACAGGATTCAGGCGGCGTACCTGGGGAATATTTCCTTTGAGGAAGAGCTTGTAAATCTGGCGAAATTACACTCAGATGGGAATATGGATGGCGTCAAAGCTATCTGTTTGAAATTTATGTCTGAACACGCTTCAACGAGGGAGCGCATTCCTATTCTGAATCGTTTCCACAACGAAATATTCGCCGTTACTGGTGTTCCTAAGAGGATTCTCGATGTTGCCTGCGGGATACATCCACTGAGTATCCCTTGGATGGGCTTACCAGACGATACTATTTACTGGGGCTATGAAATTGATGGTGAGCTTGTAAGCTACTTAAATCTGTATTTTGAGGCGATTGGTTTTGAACCCTTGGCTCGACTGCAAGATGTAATCTGTACGCCGCCAGCGGAGACTGGCGATATTGCTTTCGTGATGAAGATGGTGCCTTGTTTAGAACGGCGCGAGAAGGGATGCAGCATACATTTATTGAATACGTTGCAAGTTAGGCATCTTGTGGTATCATTTCCCATAAAGAGTCTTAGTGGACGCTCTAAGCACATGCCTTCATTCTACTCTCAAATGTTTAACGATATGGTTGATGGATGTGGATGGAAAGTCACTAAGCTGCCGATTCGCGGAGAATTGGTTTTTGTAGTGGACAAGCAAGGGGCTAGAGGGCAAAAGGGCAAAGGGGCAAGAGGGCTAGAGGGCTACCTAAGTTGATGCGTATGAATATTCCTCTACCCTATACGAATTAAAAAAATAGACTACTAAAGAAAGCCAGAAAAGGACCGTTATGTTATAAACTTTCGTGGCAGTTTACAATGCATCTGTGGTAATATACGCGGCATGTTAGTCACGAAAGAAAGAGTTACACAACGTATGAACTTTCGTGGCAGTTCTTTTGCCGGTTGTCTGGTTGTCCGGCTTTCTGTTTTTACCCCCTTGCCCTCTAGCCCTCTTGCCATATTTCTATATTCCAAAATCATCTTCCCACTCATCGATTTCCCAATCCCGTGATTCTACCTGTTGCATCTCCTGAATTAAAGCGGTGTTAAATTCTTCAGCGGCGTAATGCCCCATTTTTTTCGCGCGTAAATTCATGGCAGCAACTTCCACAATGATGGAGATATTTCGACCAGGGCGGACAGGAATGGTAACATGCGGAAGTTTTTCTCCGAGAATTTCATAAAAATCTTCATCCAATCCTGAACGGTCATATTCTTGTTTAGCATCCCAATGTTCCAGAGTCACGACTAACTCCACGCGTTTGCGGGTACGTACAGCGGTCACGCCAAACAACGTCAGCACATCGATAATACCGATTCCGCGGACTTCCATGTAATGTTTCAGCGTATGCGCGCTCGTGCCAAAGATACGATGTCCGCTGATACGCTTCAGGAGCACTGCGTCATCGGCAATGATGCGACGTCCATGCTTTATTAACTCCAAAGCACATTCGCTTTTGCCAATCCCACTTTCACCCAAAATGAGCACACCAATTCCAAACACCTCGACTAAATTGCCATGAATGATTTCATACGGTCCAAATTCATCTTCTAAAAACAGCAGCAGCCGTCGAATAAGTACGGGTGTAGACAAAGTTGTGGACAACACCGGAATGCCCGCACAATTGCTCTCAACAATTAACTCTTGCGGTGCCGGTAAATCATTGGTGACAATAATGCAGGGAAGTGGATAGGATAAGATTTTCTGTACCACACGTGTTCGTTCATCGGCATTTATTTTATTTAAATATGCTATTTCGCCTTTGCCCAACACCTGCACCCGGTCGTATGCGAAGGACTCATAATGTCCACAGAGTGCTAATCCAGGGCGATTAGTTTCTGCTGTGTGAAGTTTTTTGTCAAGCCCTTTTTCGCCCGCGACCAGCTCGATTTGTAACTCATACTCCATGCGCTGAAAGAGTTTGCGTACTGTAATACTTTGTGGCATAAGACTTTCTCCGAGTTACCCAGTTACCCAATTTCCCAATTACCATTTAGCTCTTTTCGTCGCAGAAGCCCTGTTTGCTTCGTGCCTCGCAACGGCGCCTACTTCGGCTTCGCTTGCCTTCGGTTTTTCCGTTTTCCGTTTTTAATGAAACAGTGTTCGTTCAACTATATCGCAAATAACATGCCCGATAGTGATGTGTGCTTCTTGAATCCGCGGCGTATCCACAGATGGCACCATCAGAGCTAAATCCACGATTTTCGCCAGTTGTCCACCATCGCGTCCGGTCAAACAGATAGTTTTGGCACCTAGCGAATTCGCTTTTTCTATGCCCGAAATCACATTGAGTGAGTTGCCGCTGGTACTAAGACCTATGACAATATCCCCAGATTTAACCCATGCTTCTATCTGCCGCGCAAAGATGATGTCATAATCATAATCATTGCCCAGCGCGGTGACAATTGATGTATTAACGTTAAGTGCTATAGCGGGTAATGCGGCGCGTTCCATTTTAAATCGCCCTACTAATTCCGCCGCTAAATGCTGTGCATCAGCCGCGCTGCCTCCGTTACCGAATAGTATCAATTTGCCATCATTGCGGTAACTTTCGATTATCATCTGCGCAGCCTCCGCGATTTGTTCAGTCAATGTTTCTGCAACGCGTTTTTGTAAAGCAGCGCTTTCAAGTAATTGTTGTTTTATGGTCTCCATTGTTTTATTCTCCAATCTCATCTAACCGCTCAACGATAGCCCCCGCTAATAGTGGAATCATAATTTCATGATGTCCTGTGAACGCATAACCCTTACCGCCCATGTTCGTTGGACGTTTGACGACGTTTTCGCGCGGGCGATAGTGCTGAATCATATCGAAATTTGCAGTGGTGAAGTTGACAACGTTGTGCCCCAGATTGCGGGCGATGGTCAGAGCTTTGAGAAATACTTCGGGTAACAAAACGGCAGAACCCAGATTTAGCAAAACTCCACCGTCGCCGAGCGCTGATACGACAGAAACGAACGTCCGAAAATCAGTAAAAGTGGTCTGCCCAATAGCCGCGCCATCGGCAGCAGGATGTTGATGGATAATGTCCGTCCCAATGGCGACATGAACAGTGAGGGGAATTTTGCTCCGTGCGCATGTTGCTAAAAGACTGTATTCGCAGTGGGGCGCGCTCAATTCCAGCAATTTCCCACCTAAGCCTTCGCCCATACCCAAACTTTCTGTCGCGGCTTGTTTAATGGCTTCATTCATCAATCTACCCGTTTCTTCAGCCATCCCAAATGTTCCATCCCGGATGTTTTCCGCCACATCTTCCGAGGTTTCACCTATTAACGCAATTTCAAAATCGTGGATGCTTCCTGCGCCGTTTAACGCAAGGGCAGTGAGGACACCGCGTTTCACGAGGTCAATTATCACTGGATTCAGCCCGCATTTAATTACGTGTCCACCCATCATCGCCACAACAGGTTTTCGCTGTCGATGCGCAGAAACAATGTGTTCAACTAACTCGCCTAATTCCTTTGCCGCCAGTATTTTGGGCAAGCCGGCGAAGAAATCATTGAATGTTCCGTTTTGCTTCGGCGGCGATGCGAAATCAGTTATGGAAACTTTATTTTTCCTCTGAGCGAGTGGATATGTTGTCACTTTCGTGATGTCGATAGGATAAAAGTTTTTCATATATATCACATGTTGTGTGTTGCGTGTTATGTGTTGCGTGTTGCGTGTTATTCTCCCTAACAGTTTGCAAGTGAAAAAGTCGTGTTTTTCCATACCTTACGCTTTCAACCATCTGTCGAGCCACGCGTAAGCCAGGGCTTGGGATTCTAATAGAAAGCTATGTCCGCTGCCATGAACTACCGCTTCGCCGATTCACTTCGTTCATCGCAGATAATTGGCGAACCGTTCTTCCGCGCCGAGCAAGCGATACACTTTATTGACGCGCAAGCCTAATTCGGCAAATGTATCAGTATTGGCAAATGTGCCGTCGTCGAGTCCTGATATATTCAAAAAGGCGCGCGGCGCGATAAGCGCGACGACTTCATGTAAATCGAACGGTGATTCTTCCTCATTGAGGAAAATTGGTCGGAGCTTGGGCATATAGATATAGTTACCGGAAACTACATAAAACTATACAGTTTCTAGTCTTAACGTAGCTGATTGCCTTTTTAACACCTCTCGGAACTCATCTCCTGACATTTTAAGAAACGAGTCAAGGTCTAGCCACGACGATACACTATGTTCGCTTCGCTCACCGACGACTGGCGCTTCGCTGGTCTTACGGAACTACGCATCGTAGAACCGCTTTTTAAGCAGTTCCTTAACGCTTTTAATATCTTTTATGCTATTGAGTTCCTTATCCTGAGAACGTCTCAAGATGTTTAAACTCGCATTCAGATCAGCGTTATTAGTGTAACCACAGATTTCACACTCAAAGTGTTCCTGATTCTTGCGATTATTCCGACTTACCCAACCACATCGATAACATTCTTGAGAAGAATAAGCAGGTTGAACGATTTCAAAATCTATGCCTTTATCCATCAACCTGAAGCGGAGTTTATCCTTCAAATATCCCAACAAGCTCCTATTTAATATCCGATTGACGGGTCTACTTTTTGTTTTTCCATTCAAAGATAAATCTTCAAGAACAAAGGTTCTTGAAGAATTGTTACTAACACATTCATTTATGCTACGGCCAATTTCGTTCTTGCGGCGGCTCCTTAACCGAGCTTGTTTCTGAATATAGCGATTATTGGGTAACTTAAAATCTCGATTGCCGCTTTTTTTTCTTATACACGCTTCTTCTTTCTGGCGGCAACATGTATATTCTGTCATTTTTTCAATATCCTGTTTCAGCGATTCATAATGTTCTGTTCCGTAGTAATTATTCCGAGAATCAACGAGTAACGCTTTCACACCGACATCTACCCCGATATTCCGCAAGAGCTCTGCACATGCCCTTAAGAAGTCTTCTTCGTCATCCGCTTTAGGATTTTTTACTCCAACTTCTTTCTCTATAACAAGACTAGCAAACCATTCCCTGTTTCGTTTTTTCAATCGGACAATCTTTTTTAATTCTCCTTCGTTGAGCAATCGCCTGGCATTTTTATGCAGTTTGATAGGAATAAGAATCGGTTTTCCTTTCTCGAGGGTAGAAAGTCTAAGAAAGTGATCAAAACTCTTTTCGCCTTTTTCTAGTTTTGCTACCTTTTGATCTAAATTCAAGGTTAGATTCTTTATCTCAGGTTTGCTTATCTCTTCTTTTGCTAGAAGAACTAGTTCGGTTAGGTGAGTAAGAATATAAAGAGGAATTGTAAAGACAATGTTCTTCCTCTTAAGTTCGATTGTCTTTGGCTCTGTTTCAAACCAAAGCTGATATTTGTTGGCAAAATAGTAAAATTTTCCTTCTTCATCACTGATTTTGCCTTCTTTTACCTCATCGTAGATTCTTTTTTTAACTTTATCTTGGATTTTACTCCAATAAGATTTGATGACGGCAATGGCTTGCAATCCACAAGTTTGTTGATATCGTCTCGAAAGAGAGGTAGAGATATTTAAATTTGCTACATATTTTGAAGGGATAAGATTATTTTCCCAGTAGTAATTTACCACTTTTTGTAAATAAGAGTGGTAAGCTGCAGCTACCGCTTCCAGCTTTTTTAATTTTCCCTTATTGCAGTTGCGAAGAGAAAGATGTTCTATCGACTTAATTATTTTCATTAGTTAGCTCCTGAATTAGCTTTTCGGTTCGACGTTTACTTATTCTCCATAAAGCCGAGTGACAAAAGAAGTAATAATCGAAACAAAATCGTTCATCAAATCTGCTTTTACATCTTTAGTCTCATTAACCACTTCAATGGGGCGACATAATCCAGCGAAACAAGATAATCAATGGCGCGCTGCGCGTCCCAAATTGCTTTGCCCACAGCCGACCATTCTGGATGCCGTTGATAAAAACTAGCAGTATCGTAGGGTTCAAGTCCGGGAGCAATCCGCTCACCGGAACACAAATGGTCGGGCGCGAGCGTGACGTACCCACGCTGCGCAAGATGGAGCGCGTGCGCTGTATCCTTTCTATCTGACAATCCCACTTGTCCGTCTTTTGCTTCACGGGATGTACCATGCAAGCACAAAACCGCCGGAACACCCTCTGTATTTGTCAGTGGTTGCGGCAAGAGCAAATACGCGCTCACACGTTCATCTGACTCCACGGCATACGAAACTTTTCGCCGAACGTAGCCCTCTAGTTCCACCTCATCAAGTATTTCCACATCCAACGGCGGACGTTCCGACGGGAATTCGCCAATGATATTGATAACGTTTTCTTGAATCTGCGAACGTTTTCGCTCCCATTTTTCTGGTGTATCTACGAATTCCGTTCCATGTTCTGTTTCTATCGTCAGCAGTTCGCTGAGCATTGGTTCGAGTATTTCCTTTTCTGCCATACTATTTACCTTTCATGATGATTGGTTTCCGATCTTTGCTGCAAAATCCCATTACGAAACAGATAGGTTTGCTTACCGTACCACTCAATGCGCCAATGGTCAAATCCCCGTTGAAATTCGATAATCTGTTCTGGGATTCCGAGCCGCGCGTGCAATTCTTCACCCGATTTTTTATCGTTATCGACCAACAACTTTGTCAGCACAGCCAACCCTGAAAGCAGGATAATGAGAGATAGCTTGCCCTGCATTTTGGTGTCTAGCCACCGGCTTTGCGCTGATGTCACAGGAACTACGAGCATACCGAATATCAATATTATGCAAAATGTTTTACTCATCTGTTTTGTCTATTGAAAATTTTCCTCAACTTTTAGTCAACTAAACGATATCTAAAAATCTGGAAGTTGGCGAACAATTTGATATTCTTTCAATAATGCCTTGTCTAATCTGGCGTCTTAGGGAGATACTTTCTGATAGAAGCAACGACAGCATCTGCACAGTTAGCCTTTCCTACCTCACTAAGGTGGAGCTGGTCCTCGGACAAATTCCCGTCTACATCCGACATCACAATCGAATGCAGGTCGTTTACCGGGATGCCACGGTTATTCATTAAGTCTAAGGCTATGCTGTTATACTGCTCAATCTCTTCATTCCTCCATGACCATTGGTCATTAACGAAGGGTCTCTTAGGATGGACGGGCGTTGAGGTAGCCCAAATTATCTGAGCACCGGTTTTCTGTAGGCGTTGTAGAATGAATTCAAGAATGAGACGATACATTTCAATCGGTATCTGTAAGGGAGAACGGGCAGGATTATGTCCTACGTCATGAATACCATTGTTCCAGTGAACGATATCTGGGTTTCCTAGTTGTCCTAGCCAGCGCTCAAGAGAAGCCAAAGTGTAGAGGCTGTATTGGCAATTCTCTTCTGGTCCCACTATGTCCGCAAATCCTTGAAGAGCATTAGCCACGATGGGCTGGTAACTCATACGAATCGAATCGCCTAACAATAGAATTTTTGGTGTGTGTTTCATATTACCACTTCCTCCTGAATATTTGAACCACAAAGACGCGAAGTATATAAAGAATTTACAAAGAATTTTTTTCTTTGCGTTCTTTGCGTCTTTGCGGTATTTTTTTGGGAAGGAGCAATCCTAAACCAGTATGAGGATGCCTTCTGTGGGAGATTAATCCCACATACAGTGGTTGACAGGCTTAACGGATTTGGTATTTCTCCACAGCATCCATATCAAGGGTAACACCCAGACCGGGTGCATCCGATAGCGCAATCGCTCCATCGGAGAGATTCATGCTGCCTCCAGATAAATCATCAATTCGGATGTGCGGAAGTTCATCAATTGGCATCGTGCAGTTTGGAATGGTGCATGCGATGTGTGCGGCAAAAGTTGACGCTACACATGAACCGAAAGCGAACATCTGAACCCAAATCGGCAAACCGCCTGCTTCTGCGACCGCGGCGCTTTTGCGGATACCAGCTACGTTCCCTCCCATGTTGACGGCATCTACCGCTTCTGCACGCATATTCCGGTAAATATCCTGCGGTGTACCGAGATGCCGAGCAACAGGAACTTCCACTTCCTCCCGGAGTTGACGATACAAGGATAAATCTTCAAATCGAATTGGGTCCTCGTAGACTTCGATATTATACGGAAGCAATTCCCGCGCTAGGCGGAGTCCCGTCTCTAAATCCCCAAACTCCGTATTTGGGTCAACACGAATTTGGAAGTCAGGACCACATGCCTCTGTGATTAAACGCGCAGTTTCTACGATATTCCCACTCCGAGCCTTCAGCTTGTGTACTTTGAAACCCATTTTGGCCGCTCTTTCTGCTTCCGCCGCTGTTACTTCAGCAGGCATCGGAGGCGACCAATAGGCGAGTTCAACTTTATCCCTGCATTTAGCGCCTATCAATTTATAGGCAGGCACCCCTAACGCTTGTCCCGCCAGGTCATAAAATGCGCACTGGAATGTAAACGACTCGGAAGACAGGTCGATATCCCAGAGATTCTTGCCCACATACTGATTCGCAATCGCGTCGGCTCGGTCAGTAATGTTGCTTTGATGGGAATTGCTTTCGCCCAAACCTATCAAACCTTCATCTGTGTGTACCCAAATCAAGGTGGTAGGATAATCGACGCCCCAGTGTTCCTGTATGGCTGGAACAAATGGGACAGAAACTGTACGGTATTCAATATTTGTAATTTTCATCCTATATACCTCCTCATAAATGAATTACGAGTTACGAGTTACGAGTTACGAATTACGAATTGGATTGAGATTGCTTCATCACTTCGTTCTTCGCAATGACAGCTTTTTGGGGTCATTGCGAGCGAAGCGAAGCAAAGTATTCACAATTCCTCGCAACCTGTTCCCTCAGTTCCCTCGGGACGCCTCGCAATGACATAGAAATCTACTAAAGTCAAGTTAGTACGATGCTCTAGTTCTGAAAATGTCTCGTAGTAGTACTAACCGATTCTGAAAATTTCGGAAGTACCCGCGTCGCAATACCACAGTACACCTTCCCGAATTGTCAATCCATGAGGTTCCGGATACGGCTGTGGTATCTCGATTTTATCCACCGCTTCACCTGTCTTCGGGTTTAGTTTGTAGATGGCCCGATGGTTACTCTCCACGCACCACAGATATCCATTGTCCCATGCAATCCCATGTGGTCTATTGCCGGGCGCAGGAATGGTATGAATAACCGAGAAATCTGACGGCTCGATTTGATAAATAGTTTGAGACGGGGGAACAGCCATCCATAATTTTCCATCCACCCATTCTAAACCGTGTGCGCCTGTTTCTGATGCTCCAGGTGTAGGAAATGACGCAATTGTTTTGCCATCGCTCTTATTGAGCTTCAAAATTTCTCGACTATATGTGGATGATGCCCACAATTCACTGCCAGTATCAGTGATTCCACTTCCTCTGTCGGATTCCGTTTCAAAAGTCAGTAGAACAGAACCATCGTCAAAGGAAACCTTGAAAATCTGATTTGTCTGCTGGTCTAAAATCCATAAACCATCATTTACAGACTGCATTCCATTGGGATGCGGTCCAGGAGCTTTAAACATTAGTTCAATCTTTTTCGACATTGCAACACCCTCCTTGGGTTTTTTATTAATCGTTGGTGCGAGTAGTTCATTTCATAACTCCATATAGGGTTATGATTGTAGCCGAATTCCCGAATGTAGCCGAATTTGCAAAAATTCGGGAATTTAGTTACCCAACCCTATATGCATTAAAAAAAACGCCAACTAGCACCATTGGTTATTACTGCGTAAAATGGAATAAATTCAGCAATTACCGCATTGACTTGAGTGCTCCCCATGTTGAAGCAAGTTTACCGTGAGCATCCACAGCGAAACCGCTTGAATGAACAACGAGTTTCGCAGTATTTAAACCTCCAGCATCTTCTCTAGAAGCAAGGTCTAAGTTGACACCAACTGTATCCCGCCAGACAACAATACCGTATTGGGAGCCATCTACCAAACCTTGAACAAGTTCAGCATCCAATTCAATATCCGTCCATTGATTAACCTCAAAATTCCATACTCCTTCTGAGTTCAAAATGGAATCGCCAAATCCAAGTATAACGTCCATCACATTAACTTGGACGGCATTTCTGCCGAGGCCATCGTTATCGTCTTTTCCCCATGTTTTGGCTATCTCTTTGCCAGGCCAGTCAAAGGTGGCGGAGTCCTCTGATGGTGTATAATTTCCCGTGCCTTCAATCCAGTCGTGAGCGATTGTTGAAATTTTTTCACTGAAAGATTTGTCTGCTGCATCGCCGCTGACGCTTTTACAATAGGCGCTTAAAGTTCCGCCCTCAACTTTCTGTCCTTCAAGCTCTGACATATCAAACCGAAAGACGACGATTCCCTGATACCCCTTGACTCTTAAGCTGCTCCTCCCGCCACAGTTTGTTTCGTGTTCCGCGGAGTGTCCTGAGAACATGGTATCAGCTATAATTGGACATTCTACTTCAATTGCCCCGGCTATATTAACCACAACAAAAAATATTAAAATTAATAAGCGTGAGAATATTTTGACTAACATGATATTTTAACTTCCCTTATTTTGAACTAACTTTAAATACTTTTTTTACTATACAAATCCCAGTAGATGCGCGAGATTATCTCCTTTCACCTTCATCCTATCTGCTTCTGAATATCCCTCCATATGCGCATCCACTATCTCAGGTGTGCCGCTGCCCCACACCAATCGGTCTGGTCCAAAAGCTTCGATTACTATGCGAGTGAACGGTCGCGCACTTAAATAGAGCGGTGCATCTGTAGCGAAGTGGTTCAGACCAGAAAATTTCATATAAACCTTGTCAAAAGCAGTTAGAGAAAGTACATCTGCATACTCCACTGCATTGCCCATGTGTGGCTCAGCTAGATGGTCTATCAACACCGTGGACTCAGGATAGATGCGTAACATCTCTGCCACCTGTTGCGCGTAATTCGGCCCGATGTGCAGTTCGATAATCAAACCCAATTCCAGAGCCTTTTCCCAGAGGCGCCGTACCTCGGGACTGGTAAAACTATCTAAATACATTTCCTTACCTCGGTGGGCGTGAATCCGAGCGGCAACAATACGCGGTTGCCGCGCAATTAATTTCTCCATTTTGCTTGGTGCGTCCGTGTCTTTTGGGTAGAACAAGCAGGTACCTTTGAGCCGTTCTTTCTCCCGTTCTAAGCAGTCGAGGACTAGTCGATGGTCGTCACCATAAGGCTCCGGATGGACCAGCACTGCCCGGTCGATACCCTCTTGCTCCATGCGCTGGAGATAAGCTCCGAGTGGGTCAGTCGGCTGAGTAGAAACATCGGGTCTATAGGCTGCATTTTGGTGAAAAGGATAACGTTGCAGATTAGGACTGAAAATATGCGTATTCCATTCTATAATCATTGGCTTTCTCCTACCGTTTTTTTTACTTCAGACTTTATACTTCATACTTCAGACTTAAGTATCTCGGTCACACCAAAAGTTTACCACAATTCTCGAAACACGTCAACATTTGCTTTAGTTTGCACTTCCGTTAAATTTGTTTATATAACATAGAGACATTAGGCTATAGAAAAACGAGATATGCACAAGTGAAATTCAAGAGAACTAGAAAGGTGATTACCAGATAATCAACCCATGATACTTTGAATACGGTATAACAGGTGCGCTGTTTGCTAAATCCGAATCCTCTCGATTCCAATGCCATTGCCAATAGATTGGTGTTGCGTATGCCGATGATGAAAATCGGAATGAGCAAAGGGATATGCTTTCGGATACGCTGAATCAAATTCCCGCTCTCCAAGTCAAGCCCTCTGGATTCTTGAGCTTGCAAGACAGTCGAAGCTGTGGCTACAAATGTTGGGACCAATCGAAACGCTAAACTCAACGCAAAACAAACCGGAAATGGCAAACCGAGCTTGTTTAACCCTGCCGTAAACTCCTCTATTTTCGTGCATGATAGAAAGATAATACCGCAGATGAGCATCATGTCTAAACGCAAAGCCATTCCTATCCCATAAAACAGGGATTCTTTGTGTATCGGTATGAAGCCAATATTCACAAGCAGCTCACCCTTTCTGAGGAAAAGTGTCCAGAATATTGGGGAGAAAACAGATAGAAGGGACAGCACAATCCAAACATGCTTGAGATTGCTCAGGGATTTTGCCAGCGCACCTACAAATACCACGAAGAGGAAAAGTGGCAATAGATACAGAGGGTGATTGAAAATCATCGCTACCACAAAAAGTAGAATCAGACTGACGATTTTTGTGATGGGATGTAACTTGTGAAGAAACGTGTTTTTCTCAAGATAAAAGTAGATTTCCATGGCTTAATTCGTCAACACGCCCTAGTACTAGGTTGGGCTATTGTTCTATTTTTACCTATGGCTCATGTTAAAACAAAGTACTCTACCATTGTGAAACTTCACTAGAAAACCGGTTGCCTGCACTAATCCTTCACATGAGCCAAGGCGAATAACCAAATAGCACCTTATCCTTGATTTGGCACATGCCAATTGGCGTACCAGCGGGAATCTTCTGGCGGTGATTCCTCCCCATCCTGCATGGATGCAAAGTCCTTGAGCCGCGGACGAATTTCCTGTTCCCAGATTTCTTCTACCCCATCAAATGTTAGCGGATTGTGTTTAGGCTGCAATTCCGCGTAGTCTTTTAGGAGTTCCTTAGCTTTGACGCCCAGTTGCTGGGCTAGGTCGGCGACCATTAACTCGCCAACTCTGCGGTCAGATTCTGGTGCACAATCACCCATTGCGAAATGTGGTCCAGGTTCATCTTGTGCAGGAAGTCGAGAGAGGTCTACACAGGCTGGTTCGACTGCCCATAAGAACGATGTCTCACCTCTGCCTGCATGACCACCCATGCCCTTGTCGTCGTCAAAACGGGATTTCGCAGCTCCTGAGCCGATGATGATGCACAGCCGTACCGCGAAATGTGGTTGAAGGATTTCCAACAGAGTTAGTACATCCTTGCTGTGCGGTCCAGCGTGACCTGAGAAAAGGATGGCACCGTGAAATCCCAATGCGTCTACTGCGCGAACATGGTAGCACATATTTTTCAAGAACATCCACGCTGGTATAGCTGTCAGCCATGGCCGAGCTTCTCCCACTCGGCGGTAGGCCCAAGCGCCATAGCCGCCCTGCTCATGAATATGCCAGTATTCAGGAGGAGCCACAATACCGCCATACTCGTGGGCAGCCAAGCATGAGATTCCGTGAGCCCTCAAAGCATCCATTCCAAGTGTATTTTGTGGGCCGTGTGGTTCACATAAACCGTAGGGCAGATAGACAATCGGACATTCTTGGAAAGCCTCTTCTAATTCATCAGGGAACATCCGTTCCCAGCGAATTTCTCTTCTTTTCATCTCTATTTTTTTGGGGGACTGAACGGTACGGAGACCGTTCACTACCGGGACGGAGACCGTTCACTCCCTCCCCAAATCTCCTTTCTTTTTTCAGTTATTCGAACTGATGGTCATATAGCCTCCGTCTGATTTTTAACTCTTTTTGTCGCAGAAGTCCTGTTTGCTCCGCTTTGCTCGTGATTGTCCGCTGCGCGGGGCTTCGCCTCCATTCGCAAAGCTCGCAACGACACCTTCTGTTTTTCCGTTTTCTGTTTTCCGTTTTCCGTTTTTAACGGGCATCCCAATATTAGGGACAATCGGTCCAATCAAAAATATAAGTCAATCCTTCACCTGTTTTGTGCAGGAGATTCTGATATGCTTGCTGGGCATCTCGTGGTGAGATTTTAGTGTAAAGACTATCCACTCGGATACGTCCTTCCGCAAGCCATTTCAACGCGCCAGCGAAATTTTCATGGATGCTATTGGTACGAAAGTCGGTGGGATTTCGTGGTAGCTCCCATTCCCACCCGCTACGCATAACAACGTACTTATGGAAGATTGCGTGTAGAATCGTGTGGGCATAAATATCAGTATAGCGTCGCCATGGGGTTGCTATCAGGACAACTTCGCCGCGCTTGCGGATGACATTGCATCCGTCAAGGGCAGCCTGTTCATGTCCAGAACAGTCGATAACCAGTCCCACCTTGCCTGCAATGTTAGGGTCATCTACTGGAACGGCGGGTAACACTTTTTGGAGTCCACATTCTTCAGCAATGCCGCGCCGATGCTCGTTAGGTTCGCATGCGATTACATCATATCCACAGTTTGCAAAGTTTTGCGCTGCCAGATTACCCACAACTCCCAGCCCAGTCACCAATACTTTCTCGGGCGGTCTTGCGGTAGTTGTGGTCAGCGTAGTCATGCTAACACTCATCATACGTGCAAAAACAGCAGTCTCCGGTTTTAAACCTTTGGGCAAAGGTAAGACATCACTGCGCCTTGTGCGCTGGTAAGACTGGTGGTTTCCCATGCAGAATACGAGGTCTCCCGCTCCGATATCATTCACTTCATTACCAACAGCCTCAACTTCAAACACAGCGGCATAACCCACGCCACGCGGGAAACCGCTTGTCGCCTGATAAGCACTTGCCAACTCAGTACCAGCGCTTATCAGCGTTACAATACTTCGTCCGGATAATTCGTCAGCAGCAAGTGGTTTGGATTCTCTTTCAACGGTTTGTAGTTCTGCCTTTTGGTGTGCCGTAATGCGGACAGCATAATCTTTCTGATTTGTCATAAAATTTTGCGTCGTGGAAACTCCCGCATTCATGAACTGCCGCTTCGCCGATTCGCTTTGCTCATCGCGTGGGGAGGAAACGACGCAGTTTCTCCTTTCTGATAGTTGTAACCATCTGCCCGTTGAAGCAAACGGCAGTACCGATAACTAATACCTTGCACCATACCGTTTACAGTCTTAATGTTAAAACTACCTGACGCTCTAACAGCAACGCGTCCAACATAAGCACCAGCCTTCTTTCCCTTTGGCACAATCGCTTTGACAATATCACCCGTCTGAAATCCCTTGACTTTCTTAAACTGTTTCGGTTTTGTACGAGGAAACCCAAATCTATCAACGCGGGTGGTTCACGAAGTAACCACTGAGCGAAGCGAACATATCTGTCGGTTGCCATGTCCAGTCGCAATTATGAACAGCGGACACACACCTTCAACTTTGAGTGTTTCAGGTGTTGATGCTCCAACACAAGTAGCGTCAAGCCAATGTATTTTGGGCAACTGCCTGATGCTGCGGTTATACTTCGTCCTACCGCCAGTTCCTACCTCAATAGGTAATCCAGTGGTTATTATTCGTCGATATAACTCCCAGCGGGTAGCATTAACAGCAGCAGCATTTTTCAACGGCTTCCCCTGAACCTTGGAGGGGTAGGGGTGGGTAGCTTGCGCTTGGACTTCTGGATGTCCAAATTCCTCTGCTGTCTGATTGCCCTTACGCTGATTACATTCTTTACACGCTATGTTCGCTTTGCTGGTTTCGATACACCCTTCGGGCACTCAACCCAAGCCCGACGACTGGCTGGTTTCGATACGGCTTCGCTGGTTTCGATACGTCACTTCGTTCCTACTCAACCCAAGCCTCAACCCAAGTCGCTGGTCTTAC
>SDBU01002583.1_pt1 | contig 23912 bp, 29 predicted proteins | sample 2277071 | NCBI WGS metagenome assembly SDBU01 (sample SAMN10397929, study PRJNA504765) | marine sediment metagenome | isolation source: marine sediment core GS08_GC12, 126 cmbsf | place: Arctic Ocean: Gakkel Ridge, Loki's castle | collected 2008
TTTTTATTTTGCCTTATATCGACGCAAGAATAATCTCTACGCTTAATATAATTCCCAACTTCCTCATTTGCTATATTTGATTTAAGGTCTATAGAAAATCGGGACAGCGGTTCAGTGCCAAACATAGAAATATGCTTTTGGAAGTTGATCTGTGTAAAAAACATATCTCCTGATTCAATATCCTGAGCCAGAACTTCCTGGGCTAACATCTTAGGGGCACGAATAGATTCTTCAATATCAAACCACGGTGATCTAATTTCCCACCCACCGTCTTCTTTTTCTTCGACATGGCGACCAGCACCTTTTTCGGGATGTTCCCAAAATGGAAGATGGAAAACTTTAATCTGCCCCGATCTTTTCCATCGGCTATATTCAGTACCGGGACCAGCCGGTGTGGAATTTATAATACGCATCAGTGCAACGTCTCTTGTCGCTGACCGCATTTCATTACCAAATTCTACTTTTGAGAATTCATCAAGCAGAGCTATCAAACGCCTATCACCAGAACCGGCATGTTTTGTAGTTGACTCTCCATCTATTGTTGCCTCGGTAAGTATATTGTGCATGTGCATCTTTGTGCGATACTTGCCACCGGGTAAACAGCCAGGGGGAATCATCCACGTTGGCAACCATTCGTTAATCTTGTCATGCTTTTGAAATAATGCTTTATGATTCCCAGTCTGGTCCACATACTCACGAGTACGCGACATTTCAAGCAGTTGTGGTCCTTTCTTATGAAACAACCACAGCCAATGCAAAAAGATAATACAACACCAGGAAGCTCCCATATCGCGGCATTTAGAAATTAGTATATCTAATGCGTGTGCAAGATGATATTCAAATTTATTAAAAAGTTCATCCTGAATTTCCCAAGTTATAAACGGTTCGTGCGGGCTAATAGATTCAATACGTTGCCCTGTAGCTGGATCAACATCAAACTGGTGGTACGTCCATACGAAGGCATTGACGAAATACAATAACGATTCTGCACAGGCAGCAAGCAAGTCGGTTTGCAATATTGTATCATGTTCTGCTTGTAGAAGTAACTTTTCCTTCCACACGATATTTTCATCGGCGTGTTTTGGGATAATCAAACCCGTCTTTGGACACTTCCAAAAACGGTTGCCCAAAGGAAACGGTCGTTTCAACTGTGGCTTGCATACTTCCGTTAATAATCCTTTTGACATTATTTGATTTGAAATCATAAGTTATCCTCTGTAACCATACGATTCAATCGGCTTTTACTTTCTTCAGATACCTTATTAGGTAAAGTACGCCCTTGTTTGCCATCGCCGACAAGAGGAACAGAACGCCCCTCAACTCTATCAAAAATCAAAGCTATCATACCCGCTGAGGGATTATGTATTTTAGTAACTTTCTCATCATTTTTTTTGTAAATTACTTCTTCCCACCCAAGAGCGAGTTTGAACATCAATCGAGCCAGGGCCTCAGCTTTTGTCACCATCCTATCGCCGTCAGGATGTTTAACGAATTCGGTTTCTTCCTGTGCAACCTTACGCAAATGTTCTGAAAGTAGACGACCAGCACGTACTTTATCGCCAATCGTCGGAACTTTCGGAGGATCGGGAATAATTTTTTTATCTGGTTTAGGAGGCAATTTAGGTCCGTCTTTATTCTTAGACACTTATAGCCTCCATTTCTTCAATCTTTTCAAGATAGTAAGCAGTAGTAGTCTCAATCCATTCAGAGGTAATTTTACATTTTTTCTCACTCAGCCCCATAAGCCGATCAATTTCCATCTGGCCATATTTATTCTGCATATACCTATGATACTTTACCCAATTCCCGCCGAGTTTAATGTTGCACCTATAACATTGACTATGTACGCAGGTAGGCTCAAATAATATACTATCCATCCTACCTGGTACAAAATGCCCAGCCTGTAATTTATCAAAAGAATACGATCTATTACACGTACAGCATCTGCCATGATTTATAGTGCCTGTCGCCTCCAAACAATCTCGCATCCTGATATAGATGCTAAAGATTTTCCATAATCTCTTTTTCAAAGCAGTAATAGTATTTGTTGGCAGCCTACCCACGATTTTGACAATTCTCCTTATGCGTTACAAATCGTATATTGCCTCGTTCATAGTTACCGCTATTATCTATACGATCTATGTCTAATCCACGAGGGTCAACTTGCAAAACATTAGTAACATAATCAATAAATTCGGCAGCATTCTTAAAACAAACTTTAATGCCGCGGCCTTCATAGTATTTATAGTTGTCTGCCTTTGGATTGGTACAACGGTATTTCATGTTTTTTAAAACAGATTCAAGATAACCACTGATCGTGCTGTAGCGTTTTGCACCTTCAGTTTGCTGATATACATTAGCTCTCGCCAAATCACATTTTTTACACGAGGCTTTTAACCCGCATTTTTTATATCCTTTGTCTGCGTAAAAATACTCTGCCGTAGCAGGAAATTCCTGTTTACATTTTGTGCAAATCTTAACAGGAGTAAGTAGTACACAAGTATTCATTAGTCACCCCCATGCCACGCAAGATGCCCTAAGATTGTTCCAGACATAACACAAGTAAATACAAAAATACCCAGGTCCGCCCATACAGTAGCCAATACAGCTACCATAATTATCAAATCAAACCATTGCGGAAATAATCTATGGTAGCGTTTACTTATAGTATCTCGTTTTGTAGCCACCAAATAAATATCAGCTATGCCGATTATAATTATTATTACAAAGGTAAACCACATCACTTTTTGCCTTCAGCTTTCTTCTTATAAAAATCTCGTTCGCGTCTTGTTGCTTCGACATCAAACTTCAAATAAATAAGGGCCATTCTTTGTTCATCAATATATTCTTGTTGAAATTTCAAGTCCTTCAACAAATCGCTTTTTGTTTTCTTCGCGTTGTCCTTCATGGTTTTCGCCTTCGTCATTCCATTTCCCCAACAAAGTGGCGATATCAATTGAACTTACGACAAGATTAACCCCAACCCCCTGTGAATATGTGGCAACAACAATGCCGATTACCTCTCCATGCCGATTCAATACCGGGCCGCCACTATTACCAGGATTAACAGCGGCATCAACCATAATCAACGGGGTTATACTATATGCTCCAACGTGCATGTCTACTTTAGACACGATGCCCGCTGTAATATAGTTGAAAAATTCTGCCCTAAACGGACTACCAATTATAAAAATCGGCTCTCCTATTTCAACTTTGGTTGTCAAAGTCAGCGGCCTAAGATTCGCCTTACGTACCAGTAAGACCGCAACGTCTGATACCCCGCTAATGCGGATGTCCTCGACGCTATTCCTACTACCATCTGCAAAAATGACTTCATAATTACCATCTCTTTCTACGACATGCCTGGCCGTAACAATTAGGCCAGAAGAATCGGCTACGAATCCTGACCCGATGTGCCGATCATTATACTCAATTCGGATAACTGAATCGGTAAAACGTTCGTAACGTAGTCCTGGTGAATAACACCCGGCGATAATAATAACGAAAAACATCAATAATACAATCCGTTTCATAGTTAGTCTTTTAGCCTGACAAGATAAGCAGAACCCCCGGTCGCTAATGACTGATAATGCAATAATGTTATGCCAGTTGGTATCTTGATAACGAGTACAGATTTTTCAGGAGCAAACCAAATAACATTTGCAGCCGTTGCAGTAGTAGTCACTCCAAAAAGAAATGCTCCGTTAGTAGTAATATCAACCATAATCTTATACGTCGCTCCAGCTACTACAGTTTCAGTATGGTCTCCGTCACCGGCAGTCGTATCAGTGATCTTAATTCCTGATTCTGCAACCGGATCACCAGATGATACGCCTGGGGGTACTTTATTCCCGTTATTGTCACATAAATAAACCATATTATTCATTATGCTTCTCCAATTTTTTCAGGTTTTTCCTGTAATTTTTTGAGCGGGGCAAACCCACAGGTTACATTCCCCGCTATACTACTCACGGCGATTTGACCGTGTCATCTCTCAAATATAACGGCTTTTCAAACAGTCGAAAAGTTTTCATACGCCAGAAAGCAAACCGGAATCGGAACATTAGCCACCTACTCATAGGTTTACCGCAATAAAAATACTCCCCGCTAAAACTTCGCCCACCCCCTTCAATAAATTCCCCGAATGCTTTTACCTCTTTTTTAGTAATGTGTATCATCAGTTCATACTCTGTTTCATTTTGTGCATATTTGCAAATGCTAACCTACTACGATCCTGTTTCTCCATAACCATATTATGCAAGTCGGCCTGCATCAATTTGGGGGACTCAAGAGCATACAACTCAACACAAAATTCTTCAAAGGGCATATCCTTTTGATCGAAGCCATCATACAACTTTCGTGCCCGTTGCTTAACTACAAACGGGATGTGCTTAAAAGATTTAGGAGCCGAAGGTTTAGTTTCCCCAACAGCTTCCTCCTTGACTCCATCATCTATTTCTTTTTCTCCAAGGCATCCTAAATCTTCAGGGATTATTTGATAATCTTCAATATCATCTGACATATTTATTTCTCCAGATTTTTATGCCAATATAAGTCAATCGGCTAATTGCACAGATTATAAATATCGCTGCAAAGATTTTCATGTTATATCTTTATCACCTTCCCCCGAACTATCTTCATCCGGCCCGACTACTTCAGTTTGGTCACATGCCACCTTTACAACAATGTCAAACGTATTTGTATCAGTCCCGTCCATTTCTGGCAGAGGCATTAAATCATCGCCCTCAATCTCTGATAGCGGTATTTCTTTTCTTAGAGCAAGTAGTGGTTTACCAGTTATGTTTGACTCTGCAACTTTTATTGCAGCATCGGCCAATTCTTTAAGAGTTGGAGCCGATTCAGAATACGGGCCATCAGATACATCAGCATCAATGAAATCATCTTTGGCTATGACTTCCTTCGCATCAGTAAGATCAGCAGAGTCTTCTGATCCATTAAGTTCATTAAGTTCATTAGCAAGACTTGGATCAAATTGTTCAACTACATCCATAGCCGATTTAAGTTGCTTCTTGAGTTCTTTATTCTCCACCAATAAATCGGTTACTTCATCTCGTAATTTGGCATTGATACCGCAGACTCGACTATAATCTTTCTTCCACTTATCGTTCTCTACCAGCAACGCATCCCGATTATCAGTCAACGCTTTTATATATTCATCAGATGCTTCTTTTAACTCACCATAACTTTTATGTAACTCAATTATTTTACCACCTGTTATTTGATATTTTTCTATAAGGCGGTCGTATCTTTCCTGCAACTCAGCAAATTCTGTTAACCGCAATATCAATTTATCATTTTCAATTTTGAGATTTTTATTCTCAAGTAAAGTTTCATCTTGCCCCGGTTGCAATAGTTTTGAAGGATCAGTAATAGGATCGGGAACTTTATTTTCAATCTTAGCTGCGATCCCAGTAGTAATAGTATCATCCGCCACCGCAATCCGCATTGAGACAGTCGAATCCTCCTGGTTACATTTAAAACCAGCATGTGCCTTAACCTCTTGACCGGGGTTATCAGTCTTCCACCGTTCAAGAATATCTCGCTGTACCACTACCCCACCCCCCGGTTTGAGGAGTTCTTTAATTGTATACTCTGCTGTGATCCACTTTAATTTGTCCATTTTACTTCCCTCTTTCAACAGGTTTATTCTAAAAATTTAATTCATAGGGTGACTAATGGGACTCGAACCCATAATTCCCAGGATCACAACCTGGTGCTTTGACCATTTAGCTACAGTCACCATTATAAAATACACGCTTTCATAATACCGGCAGAATTTAAATTCTTGATAAAGTTATACTCTCAATTTTTACTAAGGCCCTTATAAAACTATGTGCCTGCTGCGGTGTGCATTGATAAGCTGTTGTTACTAAATCAGTAGCCGCTGGGCCATTCTTTTTTAGTAATATGTCTATTACTTCATAAATTAACTTAGCCAGTTTTTCAATTCCGCTTTCCGCAATACCGGAATCTTCTTTACAAAATATTGTCGTGCAACCTTCCGCTGTTTTAAGTAAATAATATTCAAAAACATATTCTGAATACCCAGCATCCGTCCAAGCCTTTTTATACTGCTGCCTAAAAAACGCACAATCTTTGAATTCATCAAAAAATAAATTCAGACGTACAATTTCTCGGTCCACGGAAGATAAATGCGTTGAATCAGAATAAGGCATATCAAATTTAGCTTTGAATTTAGCTTGTGCTACTTTTTCTGCTTCAGTTAATCTCATTAGTTTACTCATTTTACATCCTTCCTCAACAAAGGCAATATGAACAATAACAAATACGGCACATGCAACAAAAACATAGATTCAATAATAGCATTTTCATTTCACAATTTCCTCAACAGGCTTAATTTCCAAGATCATAAACCGTCTCTACACTATTTACAAATTCTTCCGCATCTCCAGTGCTGCATTTATACGCCATTTCAATCAAACCCACTGCTGATAATTTTTCATCTTTCCGTAACAAATCAAGCACCCGGTAAACTGCTTTTGCCGCTTTTTGTATGTTATTCATTTCAAGTTCTCAATATAGCAAAAAGGCATGCTGATAAAAAAAGATATGCTGGTAAAAGTTGGCAGGATCGGTGTAATCGGTAAGATCAATAAAACTGGTAGAATTGATGTCGTCAACAAAATTCTCACAATCGTTATAAAACTCAAAAAGAACCCTGGGCGTATAACAGTCCTGCAATAGTACAGCAAAATTTAGCAAAATGAAACCTATTTTCCAAAAAATCTTTCCTATTTTCCAAATTTTTTCAAGATTTTTTTTTCTTGTTTCTTATTAAACCCTAAAAAATTTCCAAAAAATTTTCTCGCCTGGCCCTCTTATCCTATATAGGAAACAGGAAACCACATTCGTTACTATGCCAAGGCTGTTTCGTCCTTGTAACATTTGTCGCTATAGCAGCCAGGGAGAAATCTGATCTCCGAAAAGGTGTTTCGGCCTTGTATTGAAGTCGAATCCGAGGGGTACTACCCGGACCCCCGACTTGACATTATTGGACAACAGATATTACAGATGTTACAGATGCGACAGTTGTTACAACTATTTCCAGTCTTGAATCACGAACTGCTCATCGGCAGATAGATTTGATGATAGGTGATAGGTGATAGGTAATAGAGGATGGGTGATCGGTGAAAGAGAATCGGGATGATAGCCGATTAGAGATTAGGGATTAGAGGTTAGAGCAGCGAGTAATGGATAGCAGATAACAGACGGCAGATAGCGGTTAATGGGTTACTGCTCATTGCTCACTGTTCGCTGCCCGTAGTGGAGGCTGATGAAAGTCGGCCAGCATTAAGGCCCGTATGATAATCGGCAATTGATAATCGGTAATCAAAGCGACGGTCTAAAAACTAAAATGATTTACAGCCGACAACTAATAGCCGATAACTGATAACTGATAACTGATAACTGATAACTGATGGCCCGATCCTACAGCGTCAACGCTAAAAGACCACCACCGCCATAATTCAATTGTTTCGGGCCTGTGCCAGTAATCATAGCTTAAATTGGGTGTTCGGCCAACTACGAGGCATACAGGGGCCTTGCTGGGCATTCTAAGGGGCTTAATCATCGACTTTTTCCCCGCCACGATCTCTCCCCCTGGAAATCGGTAGATTAACCATTTGGGCAGCACTCGTTATAATGAATTATTTGAGTATCGACAATAATTTTTAATATATCCAGGAGCATACTATCAGCAAAACTTATTGTACGATCGTTTGTGCTTATGGTCCAGGATATTCAACTGTAACGAATCGTTACGTTTTTCTCAGATTTGAGAAAGCAACACGTAAAACGGCTGAAAATGAGGTTAAATTGTGGAGAAGAAAGGTCTGGACCATGTCTGGACCACCCTGTTTAAAGCCAATTACGTCAAAAAACGCTGTTTACAGCCCAAAAAACGTTGATTTTGGAAGCTGGACCACCCGGACCAGGCATATTCCAATTCCACAGCTATGTACAAAACACACTGACTGATTTAGTCACACTATTATTTATGTATCTTTTAATAATTATTATAATTGACTAAATCAGTGTTACTTTTTTATTATACTCTATATGATTTCAATAAGGGTAGTCCAAATAGTCCAGATAGTCCAGATATAGAATAAACTTTTTATAAGTGCTTGTGAAAAATAGATTTAAGAAAATTAAAAAAATTACTGTATGTTGTGGGTCTGGACCAATTGGACCATGCAAAAAACACAAATCAGCCTAAAAATCGAAGTAAATTTGCATTTTGGCCGTCAATTTTAATTAAAAGGCCCGACGACCTTAATTAAATTGCATTTTAATTAAATCGCTGTTTTTTGGCAAACGGCGTTATTGGCCTGATAATGATGTTTGACTAAATCAGCCAATTTAGTCAAAATAATTATGTTGCCACTCGTTTTCTGATTTAGTCACAGAAGATATCATTGATATTGTGGTGCTGTAGACTCTTGACCAGGAGAAACATGGGCAGGAATTGGCAAATTTTTGTTTTTGGAAGGAGGTGGGTGGCATGAAATAACATTATTTATGGGTGTATAAAGTATAAAAGATGTCAAATTTGAAATTGATAAAAAACGGTCTTGCGGAAGTTGCTACTTTGGGACGCCGGATTCATCGAAGCTGCGAGGCTGTGAAATTGCAGGGCTGTGGACCTGCGGACGCTGCTGCTGCCTGCGAGAACTTTAAGCTGTTGACGGCTGTTGTGGGTACTGTGGTGAAATTCTGAAGAACTGATACAGTCGTCGTTACTACTACAAACTGTATAACACACGAAATTTATCAACTTTTTCGTGGAATTGTGAAATTTAGTGCTGCTTAAAATGTTTCATTTTACTAACAAATCGCGTATAAGTAGGACCGTATATTTTTATTTTTTGTTAGGGATGGCGGTCTGGTGTATGGGATCGGAAAAATCAGTCAATTCTCAATAATGAGAAAATGTTAGCGTATTTTCTCAAAATTGAGAATATTGAAGTAAATTTTCTCGAATATGAGAATTTGAAGAAAATCTCATAAATTTTAAAAATAGATTTCTAAATATGTTTCAAAATGCTAAATTCCGCCGTAAGTACGGAGAGGTAAAGTTTTTTGAAAAAAGTAGAGGTCAAAATTTTTTATTGTCAGGTTTTTTTTCTTGAATTTTAGTAAAACGCATTCAAATGTTTTTCATACAGAATGGGGCCAGGATAGATGAATCAAAATGAGCAAATAAATAATGCAGTTGATGAACCACAAACTGAATCGTCAACCCCGCCTGATAAAATATGCTCACAGTGCGGTAGGGCGTATCCGGCCACTACTGAGTTTTTCCCGGAGACGGAGCAGTATAAAGAGTACTTTAGTGACGGTCTACTCCCATGGTGTCTCCCTTGTGATGTCTTTAGGGGTGAGGCTATTAGACACATGAATGCTTGTGATTCTTCGCTTGGAGTTAAACGTAGTCCACCGGCACAAAAAAAACAATGCCTCGTCTGCGAAAGAAAGTTACCTGCTGATGTAACCTTTTTCATGCCTGTAGATTCGACCAAATATAAGGAATTCCCTGACGGATGGCTACCAGTCTGTCGCCTATGCGAGTCCTATGATTATGATGATTATGAAAGACTCAAGGCCTGTGAAGTTATTCGTAGAAACAAAGCAAGAAAAAGGCTTAATAAATATAAAAGTAAACCTGAAGGTGCAGCAGCTATAAAACGATCACAAGAAAAGTATGCTGCCCGCATCAATGGAGCGTTAGTGCAACGGTTCTTGTATTTGGAAAAGTGCTGTAATGACCAAAATCATAAATTTTGTAAAAAGGGAATCAGCATCAACTTTGAGTGTGCCGAAACTTTTGTACAATATGTAGTACACGAAATGAAGGAAAATCCCATAGGCCTAACGTTAAGGAGGATTGATAAACGAAAAGACTTCGAGCCTGGCAATCTTTGTTTTATGAAGCCACTTGGAAAAAAACTTAGTTTCGATGATGTATGGTATGCGGTTGGCAAAAAATATTTTGAGCAGTGTTTCAAAGAGATTCTAAAGAAATATTTTGACGATAGTGTTGAGAAAATTGATAACGGTTACTACGCCGCTCTCGATCCTAATTCTGTACATGACATAAAGCTAACTCAAATCGGCTGGAGAAAATCCGCAGCTTTTGCCGATTATATACTGTCAGAAGTTATGGCCAGCGATCCTAATGATTGTAGACTGTATATGGTTCGGCGAATAAACGAGACTCGCGGCTTTGTGGCTGACAATCTCCAGGTGGTCTTAAAGAGTGAAGATGATTGGTTATTAAATAGAAATTGTTGATGGGGGGACAGGTGATGAATAAACGCCGAGGACTGGAATGGCAGGAACAAGCACAAGCCCACTATAAGAAAGAATTTGACCGCATCGTGGCTCAGTACGACATGCTGCTCCGCCACCCAGTAAAAAAACCTGAAGGTATTGAAAGATTTTGTTGGTATGAATCTCCCGACGGGCTTATTAAACTACAGTTTGATTTCGCCATAATCTTTGCCATTTACATCACTAATGTTGTAATGGAGGGCTTTGATATTACAAAAGACCCCCGTTTGTATTGTGTTGTACGAATCGACGAATCCAAAGATTTTAGTCGTGGTAATTTGAAAGTTGTCCTAAGAAGTGAAGCTAATACTTTGGAGGCAATGAATAAGATGGCGGTGACAAAGATTTGCATTGGGTGCGGAATCACACTGGCAACCTCGGAATTTGATAATGATAAGGCCAACAAAAACAAATCGCAGAATTTGTGTAAGCTCTGTGAGAAGATTTATCGAGCAACACAAGCAGCACAAGCGTTAAAGGGAACCGATAATGAAAAAAAACTTCTTTGAATCGGTGTGGCCATATATTGGCCTGGCCATATTGGTTTGCATGGCAGTGTTTTGGGGGCAAAGATGAAAAAATGTTGGCAGGAAGTTGAAGAATTATTGGCTGTGGCCTTCTTCGCGTACCTTGCTCTTTGCTAAAGATATGAATAAGATAATGAATATGAAAAGATGCGGTGGGTGTAAAACAAATGAAATCTAAACTTACTGAAAAACAGATAGAGGCGTATACATTGTGTTCAGGGGAACTTAAAGGATTGTCCACAGATGAAGCTGCAAAGTGTATGAAGATTACTCCCCAGGCGGTCAATCGGCTACTTTCACGAGCAAAAAAACTGTGCCCGCAACTATTTCCATTGCTAACAGCACAAGAGGCTGATGTAAAAGGCTTGTTTAGGGCAGGGTGGACCAATGATGAGATAGCAGATGAATTGCAAGTAAGCCTCAGCAGAATAAGTCAGATTGCCGGGGCAGTTAATGAGAAACAGGGTACTGCTTGTAGTAAGCCTGTAAAAATGTTAAGTTATCAGCCCTGGATGGATGACCAAATTGTGAGGAAATTTTAAAATGTGTATAATAAATGATGATCGTGCTGTAGTCAAAAATGGTGAACTGACTGGGTATTCAATTAGTGATATTGCTGAGTTTGCTGGTACATCAATGCTGCAAGTGTTAGCCGCTATCAATAAACTGAAGATCAAATCGGGCAGCCGATGTGAAGAGATTCGCTTGTTTGGTGTGGGTCAAGTTGAGACCATAGTACAAGAGTTAAAATCCTGAACCATTATTGTGCAGGAGGCAAGGGTATTATGACCAGGAAAGAAAAGTTCGCTTTGCTATTAGCAATCGTTGTTTTGGCTGCTGCCCTTAGCATCCCGTATGGCGTCTATCTGTTAGTCAATTCATTATAATCACTGCTGTAAAAATGAAAAAAGAAAGAAATAATTGAAATTTGTTGAAAGGAAAAATGAAATGAGATTATTAGCACTAACTTTATGTTGTTGCATTTGCCGATACTGCTATTGTATTGTTTGTTCTTGCTGATGTGTATTTAATCTTTGCTGATTAACGTAGTTAGAGGCTGACCAATGAAAAAGTGTGGCCGATGCCAGGAAAAGAAGCCGGTAGCTGCTTTCTTTAAGCGAGCAGCTTCGTTTGATGGATTACAGGCCCGCTGTAAACTTTGTTGTGCTAAACACGCTCGATCTCCAAAAGGCAAAACAACTCAAAAGGAGTATAATCAGTCAGCTAAAAGGAAAACACTTCAGAAGAAATACAAGCAATCTCCAAAAGGTAGGGCGTCTAAAAAGAGATATGAGCAATCGGACAAAGGCAAAACAGCCAAAAAAAAGTGGCAGCAGTCAGACAAGGGCAAAATTAGCAGTGCTAATAAACGCCATCGGAAAAAGATTGCCCAAGCTGCTCAAGCAGTACGCGAAAGGTAAAAAGAAAACATAAATTTTAAGGAGGAAAAGAACATGGAACAAACATTATTGAGACGAAAATTGGACCACACTGCCGACAACACTGCTGCTAATGTAAAAAAATTGTTTGGACGCAATCGGAAAGCTGGGTTAAAGCCAACTTCTTGGGAAAGCATAAAAACTTCTAAGAAGTTCAAAAAAGCGTTAAAAGACTGTCCTGAACTCAACAATATTTACGATGTTGGGTACGATCAGGAAATGGACGTGTTGTACGAGTTCGCTAAGCTTATGACCGTTGACGAATTTGATGACATACAAAAAAATGATGCTGATTTGACAGAGCGATTGCTGGGTGGACCACATCGAATGTTCATTTTTCCACTTAACGCAGAGTGTAAGAAAGAGGTTAAACGGCTATATAAGCTAACGTGGGGACATGATGAACCTTTGCTTCGACGTAAATTAAACTCCTTACGGGAAGAGGCTGACATCAAGACTGAGGCATTATTTGCAAAGAACTTGAAGCTGGGAATCAAGCCGAATAAATGGGCGGATATTGACCATAGTAATGCAGCCGATCTGCTGAATAGTTCCGTTGAGTTTTATGAGGCTATCGTGCCCGGTTGTCTTGCCGAGATTGCCATGCTGAATGAAGCCGCCGCACTTATGGAAGAAAGCGAATTCAAAGAGATTCTGGTCTGCGATGATGACTTAACTGAAAAACTTTTAAATGGGCCGCACCAAAAGTTTACGTTTTCGCTTAATGCAGAATGTCAAAAAGAAATTAAACGATTGGAGAAGCTACGTGAAGAGGATAGCATAAGTTCATTATTATCCTCAAAAAAACTTACACACAACTATCCACCCAAAGAGGAACACGAACAAATTGCTATTTCGATTATCCGCGGTGAAAAAGGGCTTGATTTTTCTCACCAGGAAAGATTTCCTCAAACGGCTGAGTGTGTTTGCGGCGGTGAAGGTAGAATAGCATTTGTTGTCTTTGAGCCGATGATCGCAGGCGATAATATTTCCTATGTTCGTGATGCACACGAGAATGAAGCCAGTAGCATGTGGGTGCATGATGCTGTAGCGGTTGCAATTTACTTGTGTAAGAAGTGCTTGAAGCCAATAGCTTTAATGAATCAATGCTAAGCCGGTCTTTTACTTTTAGGGCATGATAATGACGCTGATGAAAAAATTAAAAGACCTATACGAAAATGTAGAGTCTGAAATAAATGAGTGGGTAAACAAACACAATAATTTATCATGCTCATTTTACTTTGCTTTTTTAGTGATGGTTATCCTTTTTGTGTTGGCAACTCCTTTTTGGATAGCACTTTTTATAATAGGTGTTGTTTGCTTATGTTTTTCTTTGCCAATCTTGATACCAATGATCGTTCATCATAAGGAAATGTGTCGTTGTATAAAAAGAGAAGCGAGGCTAATAATCAACTGGATTATTGCTATATTATTCATCAGTAGCGTGATATGGCTGCTCGCTGCAATAACTAACGCATGAGCAAGAAACCAATAGTAGTTGAGCCGATGCTCTGGAGAGATTGATGTTAATCTTAATGAATATCCAGATTTACCCTAAGACCTGTACTATCTGTAAGCAAGACTTCCCTGCGGATGCTGCATTCTTCCATAAAAATATAACCAGCCATGACGGATTGAGCAGAGATTGTAAAATGTGCGAGGCGGTACTCTGCCGGGTGTGTGCTGAAATTCACCAAAGGAGTGACCAACTAACTGTAGAAGGATATTTGTATGGGATTTACTATGGCATTAAACAACGTTGTGAGAATCCAGATGATGCAAGCTATCATCGCTATGGTAAGAAAGGTGTACGCTGTTTATTTGCATCGGCTAATGAGTTTGCCGATTATATAATTGGTGAATTAGAAAGTGACCCGCGTGGTCTGGCCATTGAACTCATCAACTCTGACGGCCATTATGAATCGGGAAATATCAAAGTTATTGTTCGTTGAGGTTTTGGTAATGGAAGAAACAATCCTACAGCAGTTACTTGTTGCAGCAGCATGGTTTGCTGCTGGTTGGATTTGGGGCCATAATAGTAAATAAATTTTATTCTTTGAGGATAAAATGGATAGAAGAAAATTTTTGAAAAGAGTAGCGGTTGCAGGTGTTAGTAGCATAGCGATACCTATAGTATTAAAAAATAAGTTAATAACTTGTACAAGTGATCGTTATTGGTGGATAAGGCTGTGTGGATTCTTTCCCCCACCGAAATTAAAGAAAGACCCCGCTTTTTTGTATAAAGTGTCTAAGATTCCTGAGTATAAGGTAGGTTCCAGGTTTGCAATTCCAGGTGATGATGGTGAAATTCGTAGGACATACGAATATATAATGTCAGGGCAAGATTGTAATTATGATCCAGAAAAATATGTACTCGGTGAAAGGTTGTTGTGTTGACAACTCAAAAAAACTAAAATGAAAAAGAAAAAACGAAGTTGGAAAACAGTTGAGTGGAGAACAGCGTATTGTGGTACAGAACAAAAATGTTGGTGTCGCACGATTATAGCTGATACTGGAAAAGTAGTCGTTGATGCTGGAGATATGAGTAGGAGTCTTGCACAACTAATCGTTAAAGAACACAATATATTATTAAAATTTTGCCGATCGGCATAAATATGTGATCTAAAATAGAGGATAATAAAAATGAAATTAAACCCGCTTACAAACGCCGGAACTTACTGTGGTATAGTGATTGAACATGCAGTAAATAAAACAGATGACGGGCGTCCGCAGTTCGTGATGAAATTGCGGAAGACAAGTTGGTATGATTTTGAGGAAGAAGAATGGGTCTATGACGATAATATCAGGGGTGATGAAATTATGGCCGGTTTAGATTTGATACTGCCCGATCAAAATGGTGAGTTAATTTCTCACGTAAAAAGTGTTATGGAAATATTTGGGTGGAATGGGGTTTCATTGATTGATTTGGATGCTCTTAAACTTAGGGGAACAGAAATACAGTTTGAAGTAATTGAACGAACTTGTACTTGCGGTGACAAAATCAATGTGGAAGTTGCCAGCATTCGTGGCCGTGATGATGAACCTGGCGATTTAAAAGAACGGATTATGCGTAATTCTAAAAATAAAAATTACAAGACACGGCAGTCTCAGCTAAGGCAGAGGTTAAATTTCTGTATGGTTGAAGCCGTTGATAAGCTACAAAAAATATTTGACTGGAATCGTAATAGTAGTATGCCCACCAGTTGGGACGATCTTGATGAAGATTTCAATGCTGTAATGAAGCAGTATCCAGATATTGAACGCATTTTTGAATCCCAACTCAATAAAGAAGTTATGATGGTAAACGATGCTACCGAATTTATAAGTAAGCAGGAATACTTTGAGCTTCGAGTGAACGATCCTGACCTGGCTTTAAGTTTACTAAAAACTCCGTTTCCGTCACTGTTCTCTTTTAAGTTGAATAAGTCTTGTTTAGACTTGGTTAAGATTGAGTGGGCAGAGATAAAAGATAAGTATAAATCAACTAAAGCATTGAAATTAGCAGCACAAGAAGCCTTAGCTGCCATAGCAAATGTTGATACAAGAATCTGCAATCTTTGCCATATCAGATTTCCCGCCACCTCGCAGTATTTTTATAAAATAGCATCAATGAACGGAAAATTTGAAGAAATTTGTAAAACGTGTACATTTAAGGGTATTGAAATGTATGAGACATATGGCATTAGCTTAACAACGACTGAAGCAGAATTAGCTGATGTTGCTGCGAAAGATTATACTGAGTGGCGTAAGTATGATTCATCGTGGGAAAATAAACAAGCCGAGATTTATGACGAGGCTCCAGCTAAGAATGTTGGTACTGATTTTGTTAATGAATTAGTAAGATGAAAACCAAATTATGCAGTCATTGCAAGCATGAATACCCTGCTACATTAAAATTTTTCTATAAACGAGGAGTGGACGGGGGTTTACAATCATGGTGTATAATATGTACCACTGGACATCAAACAAAACTTCAAAAAACTGATGCGGGAAAAATTGCTCACACAGGATATGTGCATACATATGATAAGAAAATAAAAGGAGTTAGCATGTCAAAACCAAAAACCTTTGCTGATTTTTTTGAACTTTACAAACAAAATACTTGCCTCTATCCTGAGATATCGTGTGTCTTAGCAGAAGAACTTGGGGTATCGGCAGATTCTTTAAACCAACTTGGAGTGGGCTATGACTTTAAAACGGATAAAGAGAATGCACCCTCGTGGATTTTTGCAGAACGAGATGATAAGGGTGAAATTATAGGGCTAATCCGCCGATTGCACAATGGTAAAAAGCTTGCCGTTGAAGGTTCTAAGCGTGGATTGACTTATGCTATTAACCCGCGATATGGTGAAGAAAACGATCGCTATATTCCCGGTAAGCACAATTGGGTTCGATGCAGGCCTGGCTTGGCTTGCCCCATTTGTAAAAGGGAAAAATGGTGTATGGTATCGGCGGAAGACCTCGACAATCCTCCTGCCGTCTTGTGTGGTACAGAAGAGGGTTCAGTAGGCCCATGTGGGGAGTCTACTTTTTTACATATACTTCGACCTGAAGGCATAAAAACAAATCGTTGTGAGACGGTGCTGCTGCAAACTGAACTGCCGATACTTATTGTTGAAGGGCAAACAGATGTAGTAGCAGCGGCTGACCTGGGCTTCGTAGCGATAGGTAGACCATCGGCTCAAGGTGGGCTGGGGTTGTTATCAAAAATGCCGTTACACAATTGCAAGGTTGCTGTTATTGGTGAAAATGATGACGGCATCGGCAAAAAAGGAATGGAAGCCGCTTACGAAACTATCCGCAGACAAACAGCACAAATAGTAAGGCTTATGCCACCTGATGGGGTCAAAGATTTGCGAGATTGGATTCGTAGTGGGCTGACTAAAGATTTATTGTTGGCTAAAATTGAGCTTACTCCAACAGCACCTGCTGTTGATGTATTTGAAAATAAAATTCCCCTAACCATAGCAAAAAAGTGGTTGGCTGATAAATTTACTGAAGATGGATTTCCGATATTGAAGCGGTATAAAAAGCAGTGGCTAAAATATGTCGATGGCCGATATGCAGAGTTAGAGTTGGAAGAAATAAATAAAATGTGTCAAGATTATTTGGAAGATAAGCAGTGTAAAAAAATTGATAGGGATGGAGGCGTAAATATAGTCTTATATGAATTTGACAAATACAAAATGGACAATATCCTTCATATGTTAGGGGGACTTTGTTTGGTTAAACTTGATGAAGATGCTGAACATAAAGGTTTACCAGTGTGGCTTGATGATGAAAAACATCCAAACCCAATGGACCTTATTCCGTTCAAAAATGGTATATTGGATTTTAATGAATACATGAATGGCAATATAATTTTACATGATTCCACACCGATGTTCCTTAATAGAAATGTGCTGCCCTATAATTTTGATGAATCATTAGAATCGGAACTATGGGATAATTTCCTCAATGACATTTTCAACGACGATCAAAATAAAATAAACTTACTGGCTCAGTGGTTCGGCTACAATTTAGTACCTGATATGTCTGAAGAAAAATTTCTAATGTTTGTTGGCCGTCCTTCATCTGGTAAATCAACGGTACTTGGTACCATGCGGCGTATGTTGGGTGTTAATCAATGCAGCGAAACTAACATGACCGAATTAGGCAGCCGCTTCGGGCTTAGAAATTTCCCCGGCAAGTTAGCAGTTACAATGGGCGAAATTAACGTTACTCGCAACTTGGATTCTAATACGGCACTGTTGAGACTCAAAGCAATTACAGGTCAAGATTCGCTGACAGTTGACCGCAAAATGATGCCTGCGATTGATAATGTATATTTGAAGTGTAGATTTACAATGGCGATGAATAGACTACCTGCATTTTCCGACGACTCTCGTGCTTTAGAACGACGAGCGATGATTTTGCACTTTGAAAACTCTTATATGGGCCGGGAAGATAAGCCCCTTAAAAAAAGACTGGAAGCTGAAGCTGCTGCCGGAAAGCTGACAAATTTTAATCTCCGCGGGCTAAAACAATTGAGGGAGAATGGTGAATTTACTATACCGGCTTCTTCAAAGGATATGTTAAAGACTTTTGCATCTTTAACATCTTCGCTCCATGAGTTTATGACAGAAATACCAGAATACCCAAAGGACTATCCCAAGGAAGACCCCATTCTTTTTAATGTCGATAAAGATATTCTCTTTGATGTTTGGTGGGGGTGGTGTAAAGCGAATAACAATAAGAATTGTGGAACCAAGGCTGAATTTTTCTCACAGCTTAAACTGAATTATGCGACGCAGATAACAACTCGTCGGCTTAGAATTGACGGAGAAAAAACTTGGTGTACGAGCGGAATACGTATTACTAACAAAGACATACAGCAATATGCAGCAATGTAAGCGATCAACTGAATCAAAGCTATATATAGAAAGGGACTAACATGAAGTCACAAAAAGAAATGGGACATTTCATCGGATGGAAATTTGGTACACCTGTACGAATATTTAATATCAATGGTGTTCAAACAGACGATTTTGTATATCTGATAAATGAAACAAAAATGTATTTTACAGTAATGAGTAAAGCTGGAAATGTCGAAGTTTTTAGCAAATCAAACCGCAGCTATGAACTTATCCCATATAAATACAGTGCATTCAGCCCACGGTATCCTGTGTGTTCATCCCCGGACTTCACTGCGTATTGCAATGCTCGTTTTCAAATGACTACTCTTGATTCAACAAGCCAAAAACTACAACAGTATCCCACAGTCACTTTCGCCATTGACAGCATAACAATTAAATTCAGTGCTGAGACTACAGCCGAATTGAAAAAGGAATTGGGAATACAGCCGACAATAATGGATGTTGATTCCGCCATTCGGCTACGTGAGTATATGGACAGCAACGAACTTGAACATTTGTTGCCACCTGTGCGACCCAAGCTTGTGTTCAATCACTTAAACCTAATGCTGTTAGCACCAAAGTATCGGAAGGCGGTACTACGAGAAAGCGAGCTAATATGAAGCCGGTAATGGAAATGAAAAAATGTTCTAAATGCGGCTTAGAGAAGAGCCGGTTGGCCTTTGACAAAGATCGCAAGGCAAAGGATGGATTGCAGTCCCATTGCAAATCCTGCAAAGCAGAGACCGACCGGGATTATTACCAAGATAACAGAACAGAGATACTGGAACAGCAACAGAAGTATGCACGAACCGATGTTGGTAAGGCAGTACAAAGTAAGGCTGACAAGAAACGTCGTTCTACTATACGCGGATATTTAGAGGTAGTTTTCAACAACATGAACCAGCGGTGTAATAATCCAAAGGCAGACAGTTATAAATATTATGGGGCACGCGGTATAGAAAATAAGTTCAAGTCATTTGATGTATTCTACAAGTATGTCGTCGAGGACTTGAAAGTTGACCCCAGGGGTAAGCCGTCGTTACAAATTGATAGAATAAATAATGAAGGTGACTACGAGAGAGGGAATATCCGATTCGTAACGGCTAAAGTAAATTGTCAAAATCGAAGACCGTGTAAGAAAAAAAAGTAAAGGATGCAATATGAAAAGGTTACTGCGAAAGTGGCGTGAGTGGCGGGCTGGTAAAAGGGTTGCTAAAATAATAAATGACCACAACATAGCATATCGTGTAGGCTATGAAGATGGGGAAAGGTCCAAAGAGAGGTATCCGTTTCTTAAATGTCCAAACGGGCTGACTTTGCTTTTAGGTCAAAAGAATAATGATTGACTCCTTTATTGATCTTAATGACTTAAAATTGATACCCATATCGGCTATACCCGGCTTAATCTTAGAGCTAACTGGTATGCAGCGGCATCCGAGTACGATCTACCGTTGGACAAAAGAGGGATGCAGGACTCTTGATGCCAGAACAATTAAGTTGATAACCATAAATCGAGCCGGTCAGTTGTACACGACAAAAGATCTTGTTATGAAGTTTATCCAGGATGTGGGGTAATAATGGAGCCAGTGGTGACAATAAAAACTAAATTTTGTACAAAGTGTAAGGTCGAAAAGAGCCGATTGGAATTTAGTAAAAGGGCTGCTTCACCTGATGGGCGGCAGGCCTACTGCAAGTCTTGTAAAACAGAGTCTCACCGGGAATATTGTCAAACTCCTGTGGGCAGAGAATCAAATAGAAAAAGTAGTGAAAAGTGTAGTCGAACTCCTACCAGAAAAAAATCATATAAAAAAAGCAATAAGAAATTTAAAGAATTACATCCAGAGCGGGTAAAAGCTGTAGCTGCTGTTAATAATGCTATAAGAAGTGGCAAACTTCATCGGCCCCCTTATTGTGAGTCTTGTGGTAAAGAAGTTTTTGTAATTGGGCACCACAAATCTTATGATGATGAAGATAAATGGTTAGACGTTGATTGGTTTTGTAAAAAATGTCATGTAGAATTACACAGGCTGATTAAACTGCTGCCGGAAATTACACACGGGCGATTATTAAGGCTGATGCGGCAGCGATTACCTGGAGGTACGGATAATGTTAAATAAAATTTGCCTAAAGTGTAAGATTGAAAAACCAGTGTCCGAGTTCAGCAAGGATCGCAGGGCGAAGGATGGATTGCAGAATTGGTGTCGGTCCTGTTGAGCGGATTATTACCAGTCCAACAGAGCGGAAATCTTAGAGAAGCGACGAAGCCCAGCAGGGAAAGAATCAAGTAGAAAAAGCTGTAAAAAAAGATACTCTACTATCCAGGGTATGATCCGGGGTCATTTACAGAATGTTTTCTCTGCCATGGTGTACCGGTGCAATAATCCAAAAGCACACAATTACCACCGGTATGGTGGAAGAGGCATCAAGGTTTGCTTCGATTCCTCAGAAGAGTTTATTGACTACGTTATGAATGTCTTGAAGGTTGACCCGCGTGGTTTACAGATTGACAGGATAAATAATGAAGGTGACTACGAACCTGGAAATATCCGATTTGTAACGCGTAAAGAAAACATCAATAATAGATCAAACAGCAGGAAAAAATAACAGCGTCGGCCTTATTTAATCATATAAGAGCGATAAGCAACGTAGTTGCTGATGCTTTACTTGGTGATGATAAGTAGCCCCATCGTCACAAGCAGTGAAAGCAAGATACTTAGTCCTGCAAAGAACAGTTTTTTATGGTGAGCTATGTGCCCGGTCAGCAATAGTTTAATCCACTTAATGTCGGTCGATAATTCTACTAATAAATCTCTGTCAGTTTTTTCAGCCACGTTGTTTATCTCCGTATTGGTTCTCTTTCTTGATCTTCTTTGGCTTCAGGCCATCCGTATCGAGTTAAGCTCCAATCACTATATATAATTCGACGCCAATCTTCTGTTTCTCCTGTTGCAAAATCATGTACCCCTTGTGCAGTTCTGACAGCTTGATTTGGAACTAAGCCGGTTAGCCCCCCGAATGTTTTTACACCATAGAGTGCAACCTTACCAGGTTCTTTTCTAACAGCCGCCCCTATAGTTTTAGCAAAATTGCCTGGCAGCATTTCTTCTACCGAAGTCTGGCCCCCAGCAAATCCAAGTATAGCATCAGTTACTATCCTGCCTACCAAGAATAACGGACTAATAGAGTACGCCATCCAATCAAACATAGCATCTTCCCAATCATCGGGCGGCCCACCACGAGAAATTGCCCCGAACATCATAGACGGCAGGATATTAGAAAATAAGACCCGGTACGCCACCATCTTATTACTTATTTTTCCGGCTCTCCGCATACCATAAATATCATGTGCCCAAAAATTCCAGTTGTTATTAACCTGATTCATAAATGTAGAAAGCAATCTTTCAACTGTACCACCTGTAAAATAATCAGGCAAATGTTCAATATCACCCATCGGCTGAGTGCGAGCTATCATTTTATTGGCGAAAGCAATTGCTGCTTCCTCCGAACCATCAAGTTCAAATTGTTTTTGTACAGCTTCACTATGATTAGCTGCGTCATAGGCCCCGTTCCATGCAATAACTACAGTTCTTCTATCGGCCCATTTTTGCCAGCTAAGAGCTTTTGTAGACCACGATTCTCTGCCAGTTAAAACACCTGCTGCTTGAGCCTGATATTTTATATTAGCAAAATATCGTTCAAAACTTCTAACTTCCATTTCGGGTGAAAGCTCCCTCATGCGTTTTTCAAGCATGTTAAAATATCGTGGGTCTGCCTGCTTAATTAAATGCGGTATGGTATATACTAACGTCATCGGATGCATAGCTACAGCATTGAGGCCAGAAATAAATTGCCTTACAACTGATGGTATGTTACGGGCAAGGGCGAAGAGTACACCCTTTTGCCGGGACCACAGAAAAACTTGTGAAACGACTCCAGGTTCCATGTCCATGGCATGACCTTGAACACTATGCTTTAACCACCTATTAAGAACTCCTGCCCCGTGGCCAGATGTAACATTATTCACCGCTTGCTGAAAATCTTCTGTATTGAGAATTTGCCCAACACTTTTAGCGACCGGGGCCATGTGAATAAACTGTTCGATGCGAGTGATGTGGCCGAGGTACACGCTAAAGGCATCAAGATCAAGTGCCCTCTTCGCCCCCGGCACTCTTTTTTTTGTTTCGCCAGGTTGAGGTTTAGGCTTGCGGCCATCCTTTTTTGAATACTTATTTTCAAGTTCAGAAAGAAAATCTTGTTTTTTCATAACGTCAACATCTAAAACACGGATCGGGAAATAGTTGTCTTGCTGTTCTAACTCATGCCCCAATCCAATTATTGCAGCCTGATTTGCCCGATCAAAATTTTCTTCTAAGTCAGTCAGTATCCATTCAGCAATTTGTTTTTCTTGATCGGACATACTGTCGATAATTTTTAACAGGGTTAATTCTGGTTTTTCAAACGCTGCCAAATTCCCAGCTAACAAATGTCTCAAGCTATCTTTATTTTTGGACGCCATATACGTTCCAATTCGTTCCGATGCTGACATTGATAGTTCGGGATCAACAGCAGTAGCTTCAGAAACTACCGCCCTGTTACCAGTAATATGTCGTGTCCAAAGGGAGTCACCGACTAATTTACGTACTGCTCGTTTACCAAGTTTACGTGCTTTTTTTCCTGCTGCGGTTTCTTCTGCTGCAATGACTCCCGCTGCTCCTGCTATACCCTCATCTGTTTGCAATTCAGGAGCCATAATATCTACCAATGCCTCCTTGAGTTTTCTGATGCGGGTATTTTTACTAACACGACTATTTACTGTTGCTGTATGTACTACTTTCCATATTGAATTATAAAGTGGTCCTTCAGTAAAACCATCTAATTGTTCCAGCAATCGCTCAACACGCTTACTTGTCTGCCACCATTTAACAGGCATTGCGGCAGCGGCCCCTAACATCCTTTTCAATCCTACAGGTTTCAATCCTGCTGCTGCCTGAATTTGTTTTTGTGTGGTATGAAGTTTGATAGCAGTAGCCAGTTCTTTACCAGTAGAAGTTGTCAGACCGCGTTCTTTAGCTTGGGCCGTGAAGTAATCCCGTACAGTTAGGGCTTCTTTTAGCTCCATATCTTTCATAGATTTTATACCAGTCAAATCAAACTGGATTTTATATCTATCTTTTTCA